>Ga0268299_1000155_pt1 | contig 270164 bp, 228 predicted proteins | sample NOBtaG_FD_193484 | JGI IMG/M metagenome (GOLD analysis project Ga0268299, IMG submission 193484) | Activated sludge microbial communities from bioreactor in Nijmegen, Gelderland, Netherland - NOB reactor | ecosystem: Engineered > Bioreactor > Aerobic > Activated sludge | place: Netherlands...
AACCGGGCCGCTGCCTCTCCACGCAACCGGGCCGCTGCTTCTCCACGCAACCGGGCCGCTGCCTCTCCACGCAACCGGGCCGCTGCTTCTCCAGGCACGTCGCCCGCGACGACGCCGACATTGCGTTTCGCCGCGGCCGTCGATAGGTAGCCGGACGTGACGACTGCCCCGACGCTGCGTCGGCCGAGCGCGCTCGCGCGTGCCGGCCGCGCCTGTGGCGCGCTCGCGGTCGGGCTCCTGGTCCTCGCGACCGGCTGCTCCGCGCAGCGTCCCCCGGTCCCGCCGCGACCGGCGTTGCCGGCGGTGGTATTCGTGCCGCCCTGCGACCCGCAGGCTTCGATCGGCATGACCGAGGGGGGCGTCGCGCAGCTCCGCGCGCGCGACGACGCGTGGCGCACGCACGTCGAGATCCTGGAAGCGATCATCCGCGGCGAGCGCTAGAGAGAGGCTCGTGGAGATCGACTTCAGCAAGGGCCTCGTGCCCGCCGTCGTCCAGGATCACGCCACGGGCGAGGTCCTGATGCTCGCCTACATCAACGAGGAGGCCTGGCGCGAGACACTCGCCACCGGGCGCGCCTGCTACTGGAGCCGCTCGCGCGGCATGTGGCGCAAGGGCGAGGAGTCGGGAAACCACCAGGACGTGAAGGAGATCTACGTCGACTGCGACCGCGACACGGTGATCCTCAAGGTGGTGCAGCACGGCGGTGCCGCCTGTCACGAGGGCTACCGGAGCTGCTTCTTTCGTCGTCTCGAGGACGGGGCGTGGAGGACGATCGCCGAACGCGTGTTCGATCCCGCGACCGTCTACAAGAAGCCGCACGCATGACCAGCCGCCTGCCCACGCCGCTCAAGCTCGGGATCCCGAAGGGGAGCCTCGAGGCACCGACCATAGAGCTCTTCGCCAAGGCCGGGTGGCGCATCGCCACCAGTGGCCGCAGCTACTTCCCGAGCATCGACGACCCCGACATCCGCTGCTCGTTCATGCGACCGCAGGAGATGTCGGCCTACATCGAGGCGGGCGCCCTCGACGCCGGCGTCACCGGGCAGGACTGGATCATCGAGAACGGCTCGCAGGTGCACACGATCTGCGACCTCGTCTACTCGAAGGTGAGCTTGCAGGGAACGCGCTGGGTGCTGGTCGTGCGCGACGACTCGCCGGTCAGGGCGCCCGAAGACCTGCGCGGCAAGCGGGTCGCGACCGAGCTCGTGCACGTGACACGGCGATTCTTCGCCGAGCGCAAGATCGACGTCGACGTCGAGTTCTCGTGGGGCGCAACCGAGGCCAAGGTCGCAGAAGGCCTGGTCGACGCGATCGTCGACGTGACCGAGACCGGCTCCACCCTGCGCGCGAACAAGCTCCGCATCGTCGCCGAGCTGCAGACGTCGAACCCGCAGCTGGTCGCGAACCACGCGGCGTGGGCCGACCCCGTGCGACACGAGAAGCTCGAGCAGATCGCGCTGCTGCTCACCGGCGCGCTCGACGCCCAGGGCAAGGTGGGCATCAAGCTCAACGTTCCGGAGGCCCGCCTCGACGTGGTGATCGCGCTGCTGCCGAGCCTCGCCGCACCGACGGTTTCGAACCTCTTCCCGACCGCCCACCTGCAGGGCGAGAAGTGGTTTTCGGTCGAGAGCGTGATCGCCGAGGCGACGGTCCGCGACCTGATCCCGCAGCTCATCAAGTCGGGCGCGAGCGGCATCATCGAGTATCCGCTCAACAAGGTGGTCTAGTTCGACGAGGGGCACGTGCCCCCCGCGCTCGCTCGCTTCGCGCGCCGAGGTTCGAGGCTGGCGTCCGATTCCGTGAAGCGTGCCGGCGCTCGCAGGCGTGAGCTCTAAGCCGCGTCGGACTCGTCGTAGCCGAGGGCCTGGAGGAAGGCCTCCTTCTCCCCGCCCGGCATGATGTAGATTCCGTCCCAGCCGCAGACTTCCTCGCACAGCTTGCAGCCGACGCACGTCTTCTCGTCGACCTCGACCTTGCCGAGGTACGTCGCGACGTTGCCCTGCGCCGGCGTGATGCAGTCGAAAGGGCAGACGTCGATGCAGACGCCGCACCCGTTGCAATTGTCGGGGTGCGGGATCGCGATCGGCCGCTCGGCGCGCTTGAGCACGCTCGTCATGTTGCCCCAGGTGTCGAGGATCGCCTCGTCGGGGCAGATCACACCGCACGCACCGCAGTCGATGCAGAGCGTGGTCTCGATGAAGTACGCCTTCTTGGGATCGCCGCTGATCGCGCGGGTCGGGCAGCGTTTCTCGCAGGCGCTACAACCGGTGCAGTTCTCGGCGATGATGTAAAAGGGCACGCGCCGTCACCTCTGCATGTCGTTGAGGATCTCGTCCTCGCGACCCTGCGCCGTGAGCTCGTCGTTGCGACGCGCCTCGCGAAAGCCGAGGTAGGTGAAGTACAGCACCAGGACCAGCATCCCGACGATCGGGATGTTGTCCGGCCGGAACGTCATCTCGATGAACTCGCTGATCGCCGACGCGTTCGGATCGGGTCCGCTCATGAGCTGCGAGCTATCAATGCCCCCCGGTGGAGTCAAACCGCGAGCGGGCGGGCGCGACGTCCAGCACGCCCGCGAGCCCCGTGAGCGCATCCGCGTCGCCGCTACCGAGGGAGCCCTTCATCTCGCCGAGCGTGCCGAGGCAGCGCGAGAGCAGCCGCAGCCGGTCGAGCAAGGTCGCGATCTGCAGCAGTGCGGTGTCGATCTCCTGCGCGGCGATCGTCTCGACCGCCGATCGCACCTGCTGGTGCAGCGCGACCAGCTCGTCGATCCCGCGGATGCCACGGTTCGCCAGCCGTCGACCCAGCTCCCCGTACAGGCGAACCAGCTGATCGGCCTCGCGTCGGAAGGCGTCGTCGTCCTGCATGCTTGGTGTCCCGGTGGTTGGAGGAATGGCGCTGGACCGCCGCCGCACCGTCTGTAGCGCGCAGGACGGCGCCACGGAAGGGACAATCTCGGCAATGGTGATTTGCTTGACCACGGAGCAACGCAGATCCGCGCGCGAACGCGAAGGAGCGCGGGGAGTGAGGTCGGCGTCGCCTCCGCGGACGCTCCCTGGACGTCTCGTTCGGGCTCGACGTCCCGCGATGCCTTGCCGTGCAGAGCGAGGGGCCCGCGCCCCTCGTCGAGGCTAGAACAGCGTGTAGACGAACGGCGACGACGCGTTCGAGCGCCCGAAGTACAGCAGAAGCCCGGTGATCAGCAGCACGCTGATCGCCGGCATCAGCCACCAGATCTTGTGGCGCCAGAGAAAGCTGAGCAGCCCGTTCGAGGTCTCGTCCTGAGCCATGGGTTCCTTCCTGGATGCGAGTGGACGATCAGTGCTGCGTCGTCGGCGGCGGCGACGTCATCTGGAAGATGGGGGTGTCCGCCTTCGCGCCGCGCATGCGGAACTCCTCGCGCCTGAGCCCGTACGATTTCATCTTGCGGTGCAACGTCGCTGCGTCGACCAGCGCGTGCTTCGCGCTCGAGTTGATCCCGCCCCGGTACTTGCGCAGCACGTGCCCGAGGTAGTCCTTCTCTGCGCGTCGCAGGAACTCCTTCAGTGGCACCTCGTAGTCGAAGCCGCGACGCGACGAGGACTCGGGTCCCTTCTTCGCCTCGTTACCGGGTAGGTCGATCTCGCGGATCATCGGGCCGCTGGTGCGGAGGATCGATCGCTCGAGCACGTTGCCGAGCTCGCGCACGTTGCCGGGCCACGTGTAGCCCATGAGCTGCTGCAGCGCACGGTTCGAGACGCGGTTGATCCCCTTGTCCTGCGCCAGCGGCGAGTTGCGCAGGAACTCCGCGACCAGCAGCGGCACGTCCTCGATGCGGTCGCGCAGCGGCGGGATACGGATCGGCACCACGTTCACGCGGTAGTAGAAGTCCTCGCGCACCGATCCGTTCGCGACCAGCGCTTCGAGGTCGACGTTGGTCGCCGCGATGACGCGCATGTTCACCTTCACCCGGCGGTTGCCGCCGAGACGCTCGATCTCGCGCTCCTCGAGCACGCGCAGAAGCTTGAGCTGCATGTTGAGCGAGATCGACTCGATCTCGTCCAGGAACAGCGTGCCGCCCGACGACAGCTCGATCTTGCCGACGCGGTCGTGAACCGCGCCGGTAAAGGCGCCGCGCTCGTAGCCGAAGAGCTCGCTCTCGAGCAGGGTGTCTGGGAACGCGGCGCAGTTGATCGGAACGAATTTTCCGGCCTTGCGCTTGCCCTGGTAGTGGATCGCGCGCGCGCACAGCTCCTTGCCGGTGCCGGACTCGCCGGTGAGCAGCACCGTCGCGTCGTTCTGCGCGAGCGCGTCGAGCTGCGAGAAGATGTCGTGCATGCGCGGATTGCGCGACACCATGTTGGCGAACGAGTAGCGATCGGCGAGCTGCCCACGGAGATACTGGATCTCGTCGAGCAGGCGACGCTTCTCGAGCACCTTCTCGGTCGCGAGCAGGATCTCCTCGTTCTGGAAGGGCTTGGTGATGTAGTCCGACGCACCCAGCTTGATCGCCTCGACCGCGCCCTTGATGCTCGCGTAGCCGGTGATCATGATCACGTCGATGTCGGGCCAGCGGTCGCGGATCTCCCGCGTCAGGTTGAGCCCGTCGGTACCGGGGATCTTCAGGTCGACCAGGACGAGCGAGTAGTCGTGCTCGCCGAGCTTGCCGAGCGCGAGCGGCGCCTCGGTCGCGCTGTCCACCAGATAGCCTTGCGCACGATAGAGGTCCTCGAGCTGCCGGCAGATGAAGGGGTCGTCGTCGATGATGAGGATCCGTGTCTCCATGCCGCCTTCGTCCTAGTTCGCGAGGGGGAGTGTCAGGACACAGCTCGTCGACCCCGACCGCCCTTCGTTCGTTGCCAGTTCACCGCCGTGCAGCTCGAGCACCCGGGCCGCGACCGCCCACTCGACGACGCGCTGCGCGCGGCGCGCGGCCGCGTCCGGCGTACCGCCGCTCGCGGTGACGACGATCTCGATCCGGTCCCGCGCCGCCTTCGACGTGTCGATCGCCGCGTCGAGCGCGCTGCCCGCGCCACCACCGAGAAGACGCGCGACGGTGCGCAGGCCCGAGGAGAGCCGGGGCGGGTCGATGCGCACGAGCGCACCCGACACCCCTTCCGCGCAGCGCAGCGTCACCAGGGCCTCCGGATTCTCGCCGCGCAGCATCGATTCCAGCGCTCGGGCGACGTCGCCCACGGACATGTCGACCGGCGCGAGCTCGACGGGCTCGAAGTACTGCAGCGCCAGGTTCAGGAAGCTCTGCAGGCGACGCATGGTCTCGTCCAGCGCGTCGGTGGGCGAAGCGTCGGTCCCGAGATCCGTGGCACCCGAGCGGATGCAGTCCGTCCAGTAGTAGAGCTTGTGGAAGTAGTTGCCGAGCTCGTGCGACAGGTCGTGGACGACTACCTGGTCGATGCGCATGAGCCGTCCGCCCGGCGCCTCGGCCACCGGTGCGACCCCATGCTCCGGCCTCGAACGTGGTGCGGAACCCCGTCCCCGCCGTAGTCGTGCGTTCGCTACCCGCATCAACTCCTCTGCTCTGCTCGTGCCCGTACGACGACCGCGCTGGGTCGGCGGCTTGACCATGTTTCGGCGTTTCGCCGTGTGTCCATTAACGCCGGACACCGCAAAGTCCCGCTTTCTGCTCGGTGGTTCCGTGCAGCGGCGCGAGATCCCTGGGGGAGCGATCGAGGAGGCGGATGAGAGGAAGGGCGCTGGATCGGGAGGTGTTGCGGCTCACAGCGAACGTGGAATGTCGACTCTTCTTGCCGTACTTTCCTGCGAAATGCTCCTTGGCTGTGCCACTGACGACAGGATCGGCATCGACGCCACCCGACCCTGCACAACACGACGCGGAGCGAGCCCGGTCGAGCTCGCGACGGTCTACTCGAGGAGACCCACGAGCCAGAACAGCACGTGGGTACCGACGATGGCCGTGGCGATGCCGATGACGACCATGGCCGAGGGCCCGTCGCCTCTGGTTCCCTTTCGCCGCCGCGGTGGAGGGTGAAACTCGATACGCACGGCCATGGCGCATGGTTAAGGGCAAACGTCAGAAGCTGTCAACTTATTTCAACTGCAAGCGTGCAAAATAGCCAGCAACGCTGCGCGTCATCGCACGACCGTGGGGAAGCCGGTCTTTACGCCACCCGGCCCCGCTCCTACACTCCGCCGCCAGCCACCATGAAGGGGAGATCCATGCCCGGAGACGACAAGGCCCGCAAACTCCGCAGCTCGGTCGTGACCGAGGGCGACAGCCGCTCACCGAACCGCGCGATGCTGCGCGCCGTCGGCTTCGGCGACGCCGACTTCGCAAAGCCGATCGTCGGCATCTCCAACAGCCACAGCACGATCACGCCCTGCAACTCGGGCATCCAGCAGCTCGCCGACCGCGGCGCCAAGGGCCTGCGCGAGGCCGGGGCGATGCCTCAGGTGTTCGGCACCATCACCATCAGCGACGGCATCTCGATGGGCACCGAGGGCATGAAGTGCTCGCTGGTCAGCCGCGAGGTGATCGCCGACTCGATCGAGACCGTCTGCCGCGGCCAGAGCATGGACGGCCTGCTGGCGATCGGCGGCTGCGACAAGAACATGCCGGGCGCGATGATCGCGATCGCGCGCCTCAACATCCCGTCGATCTTCGTCTACGGCGGCACCATCAAGGCGGGCCGCTGGGGCGGCGAGGACCTCACGATCGTCAGCGTGTTCGAGGCCGTCGGGGCGTCGGCCGCCGGCAAGATGTCGCGCGAGGACTTCGACGGCATCGAGCGCAGCGCCTGCCCGGGCGCGGGCTCCTGTGGCGGCATGTACACCGCCAACACGATGTCGTCCGCGATCGAGGCCATGGGCATGAGCTTGCCCATGACGTCGACGATGGCCGCCGTCGACGCAGAGAAGGCCGACACCACCGAGGCTGCCGGACGTCAGCTGGTCGAGCTCGTGCGCCGCGAGATCCTGCCCCGCCAGATCATGACCCGCGCCGCGTTCGAGAACGCGATCGCCGTCGTGATGGCGCTCGGCGGCTCGACCAACGCGGTCCTGCACCTGCTCGCGATCGCGCACGCCGCCGACGTGCCGCTCGACCTCGACGATTTCGAGCGCATCCGGCGCAAGGTGCCGGTCTTCAGCGATCTGAAGCCGAGCGGGCGCTACGTCGCGACCGACCTGCGCCGGGTCGGCGGGGTGCCGCTGGTGATGAAGATGCTTCTCGAGGCAGGGCTCCTCGACGGCTCGTGCTTGACGGTCACCGGGAAGACCATCGCCGAGAACCTGGCCGACGTCGCCTCCGCGCCCCCCGCCGGCCAGGACGTCGTACGCCCGATGACCGAGCCGCTCTACGCCGAGGGACACCTCGCGATCCTGCGTGGCAACCTCGCTCCGGACGGCGCGGTCGCCAAGATCTCCGGTCTCAAGGTACCGCGCATCACCGGTCCGGCGCGCATCTTCGAGTCCGAGGAGGAGTGCCTCGCGGCGATCCTCGACGACCGCGTCGAGGCCGGCGACGTGGTCGTGATTCGCTACGAGGGCCCGCGTGGCGGACCCGGCATGCGCGAGATGCTCGCGCCCACCTCCGCGATCATCGGCAAGGGCCTCGGCGACAAGGTCGGCATGGTCACCGACGGACGCTTCTCGGGAGGTACGTACGGCATGGTCGTCGGCCACGTGGCGCCCGAGGCGCAGGACGGCGGCCCGATCGCCCTCGTCCGCGAAGGCGACGTGATCACGATCGACGCCGAGCGCAACCTGCTCGAGGTCACGCTCGACGACGCCGAGCTCGCGCGCCGGCGTGCCGCGTGGACACCGCCCGCCCCGCGCTACACGCGCGGGGTGCTGGCCAAGTACGCGAAGGTGGTCTCGAGCGCGGCCGTCGGCGCCGTGACCGACTGACCCGCACGAGCCATGGGACGCCTCGACGGCAAGGTCGCGATCGTCACCGGCTCGGGACAGGGGATCGGGCGCGGCATCGCGCTCGTCTACGCGCGCGAGGGAGCGCACGTCGTGGTCGCGGAGCTGAAGGAGCACCGAGCCGAGCGCACCGCCGCCGAGATCCGCGAGCGCGGCGGCAGCGCACTGGCGCTCGCGGTCGACGTCTCGCAGCGCGCCCAGGTCGAGCGGATGGTCGCGACCACCGTCGAACGCCTCGGGGGGCTCGACGTCGTGGTCAACAACGCGCAGGGCATGCACGCGCACAAGCCCTTCGAGGAGATCACCGACGAGGACTTCGACGTGTTCCTGATCTCCGGTCTCAAGGGCACGTTCTGGGCGATGCAGGCAGCCTTTCCGCACCTGCGCGCTCGGGGAGGTGGGCGGATCATCAACTTCGTCTCGTTGAACGCGCTCAACGGGGCACCCGGCCTCGCCGACTACAACGCGACCAAGGGTGCGATCGCTGCGCTGTCGCGCACCGCGGCCCGCGAGTGGGGCAAGCACGGAATCCTGGTCAACTGCATCGCGCCGGGTGCCACGTCGAAGCGCACCATCGAGTTCTTCGAGCGCAACCCGAAGATGGCGGAGCACATCCGCGAGGAGCGCCCGCTCGGCCGGCTCGCCGATCCCGAGGAGGACCTGGCCCCGGTCGCTCTCTTCCTCGCCTCCGACGACGCCCACTTCGTCACGGGCCAGACCTACTTCGTCGACGGCGGCGCGCACCTCACCTGACGGTCGCGGGCCGGCAGCGACGCTCCCTCGAGGGAGCCGCCGCCGAGCACCCGCTACAGCCCGAGCTTCGCCGGCGCGAACGCCTCGACCGCGCGCATGTCCGCCTGAGGCACGCCGTCGGCACGCAGCGGCAGGAAGCAGACGTGCGACGCGCCCGCGTCGAGCTGCGCGCGGAAGCGCGCGACGATCTTCTCCTCGCTGCCCCAAGCGACGATGTCGTCCACCAGTCGGTCGCTGCAGCCGTCGGCGAAGTCCGCGTCGCCGTAGCCGAGATCGCGCAGATTCTCGGTGTAGTTCGGCAGCGCGGGCACGTACGTCCGCATGTACTGCCGCGCGGCGGCGCGCGCGGTCGCAGGGTCGCTCTCGAGGACGACCGCCTGCGCGACGCACAGCATCTTGTCCGGACCGAGGATCTTGCGCGCGCGGGCGGTGTGCTCGGGGGGGACGAAGTACGTGTGGCTGCCGCTCGTCTTCTCGCCCGCGAGCGCGAGCATCTTCGGACGGATTGCCCCGAGGACGGTCTCGGGCGGCGCTGCCGGACCGACCGCCATGAACGGCGCGCGCTGCATGGCCTCGAGGTAGTTGCGCATGTACGCGAGCGGGCGCCTGTAGTCGTGGCCGCGGAAGCCGACCAGCGGCGCGTGGCTCACCCCGATGCCGAGCAGGAAGCGGCCGTTCGACGCCTCGGCGAGCGTCTTCTGCCCGGCCGCCATGGTCATCGCGTCACGCGCCCAGATGTTGGCGATGCCGGTTGCGAGCGTGATCGACTCGGAGCGCGCGAGCAGGCAGCCGAGGTGCGCGAACGGCTCGCGTCCGACCGCCTCCGGCAGCCAGAGCGCCGGGTAACCGAGCGTCTCGAGGCGCTGCACGAAGGCCGCCGCGTCGGTCGACGGTAGCGTGTCGAGGAAGAACCACAGGCCGAGCTTGCCGATGTCCATGGCTTGCTCTTACTCGCCGTCCGCCCGCATGGCCAGCGTGCGACCGCCTCACCGCCGTCACCGCGGCGCCGCCGGCGGTGACGGCGCGTCGGACGCAGGTCTCGCCGGCGGCCACACGTTGACAGTCGCGCGTTCTGGGGCATCGTCGACGAAGATCTCCGTCCCCGACCTGCACGATGCGCATCGCCCTGCACTGGTTTCGTCGCGACCTGCGGCTGGCCGACAACGTCGCCTTGCACGCGGCCAGCCGGGCCGCGGACGTGGTCGTGCCCCTCTTCGTGCTCGACGAGCACCTGCTGTCGGCGCCGGACATCGGCGCACCACGGGTCGCCTTCCTGCTCGACTCGCTGCACGCGCTGACACGCGAGCTCGAGCGCGTCGGATCGTGTCTCGTCGTGCGGCGCGGGCGGCCCGAGGAGGAGGTCGTGGCGGTCGCGCGCGCGGTCGGCGCGCATGCCGTCTTTGCGAACGACGACTACTCGCCCTACGGGCAGCGGCGCGACGCCGCCGTCCGCACGGCGCTCGAGCGCCATCGAATCTCCCTGCACGGACACAAGGACCTCGTCCTCGTCGAGCCGACCGAGTGCCTCAAGGACGACGGCACGCCGTACGCGGTCTTCACGCCCTACGCGCGGCGCTGGCGCGCGGTCGAGAAGGCGCGGCCGCTTCCGCGCACGCGCCCCCGCGCGTTGCCCGAGGCGCTCCGGAACGCCGCCGCGAGGGTCGCGCTCCCGCTCGATCCATCCGCCCTCGGCCTGACGCTGACGGCCGAGGTCGAGCCCGGCGGCGAGCACCAGGCGGAGAAGCGTCTCGCGTCCTTCGTCGCCGAGCACCTGCTCGCGTACGCGAGCCGTCGCGACTTCCCAGCGCTGGAGGCCACCTCGCACCTCTCGGCGCACCTGAAGTTCGGCACCGTCTCGCCGCGCACCGTGTACGCCGCCACGGCCGACGCGATCGGTCCGGAGCTCGCGGCTCTGGACCCCACCAAACCCGGCCGACCGCTCGACGCCGCGCGCGCCCGGCGCCTGCGCGAGGGCGGCACGTTCCTCAACGAGATCTGCTGGCGAGAGTTCTATCAGTCGATCCTCTTCCACTTCCCGCACGTCGCGCGACGGCCGTTCCAGAAAGGTTTCGTCGGCTTCCGCTGGCCCGAGAGCAGACCCGAGCTGGTCGCAGCGTGGCGCGACGGGCGCACTGGCTTTCCGATCGTCGACGCGGCGATGCGCCAGCTCGCCGCGACCGGCTGGATGCACAACCGCCTGCGCATGGTGGTCGCGATGTTTCTGGTGAAGACCCTGCTCGTCGACTACCGCGTCGGCGAGCGCATCTTCATGCAGCGCCTCGTCGACGGCGACCTCGCGGCGAACAACGGCGGCTGGCAGTGGTCCGCCTCCACCGGCACCGACGCGGCCCCCTACTTCCGCATCTTCAACCCGCTCTCGCAGGCGAAGAAGTTCGACTCCGACGGTGCGTTCGTGCGCCGCTGGGTGCCGGAGCTGCGCGAGGTGCCGGACGCGCTGGTGCACGAGCCTTCCCGCGAGCCTCTGCTGCTCGCGCGTACCGGCTACCCGCCGCCCTGCGTCGACTACGCGGCGAACCGCGCCCGCGCGCTCGAGCTGCTCGCGCCGCGCACCAGCAGCCGCGGCTGACGGCCGTCGCACTGGATGGATGGAGCAACCGGCTCGCGCGCTGGCAATCGCGGCGTCGCGTTGCTGAAGCCGCGAGTCGCTCGGTCGACTACCTACCCGAGAAGCCGCCCGATCCGCGCCAGCGCCTCGTCGACGTCGTCGCGACCGACGTCGAGGTGAGTGACCGCCCGGAACCCCCCGCGGGCGATCTCGTTCACCAGCACGCCGCTCGAGCGGAGCGCGGCCGCGAAGCCGTCGGACCCGCGCGGGGCGGCGAACAGGACGATGTTGGTCTCCGGATCGGGAGCCACCTCGAGCCCGCGAGCGACGAGTCCGCCAGCGAGCCGGCGCGCGTTGGCGTGGTCCTCGGCGAGACGCGGTACGTTGTTCTCCAGCGCGAAGAGCGCACCGGCGGCGAGGATCCCCGCCTGACGCATGCCGCCGCCCAGCATCTTGCGCACCCGGTGCAGCCGGTCGACCACCTCCGCCGAGCCGCACACCACCGAGCCGACCGGTGCGCCGAGGCCCTTCGAGAAGCAGAACGACACGGTGTCGAACGGCTCGGCCCAGCGCGCGGCTGCGACACCGCTCGCGACCTCCGCGTTGAACAGCCGCGCGCCGTCGAGGTGCAGCCGCAGGCCGCGTTCGCGCGCGATGCGCACGACGCCCGCGAGGGTGTCCCACGGGAAGACCCGTCCGCCGGCGACGTTCTGCGTGTTCTCGACGGTCACCAGCGTCGTCGGCGGGTGGTGGTGGTCGGGAGGGGTGATCGCGCGGCGAACGTCGGCCTCGTCGAATACCCCGTCGCGACCGATGGTCGCGACCTGCACGCCCGAGAGCGCCGCCGCCGCACCCGACTCGTAGCGCAGGACGTGCGCGCCCTCGCTCGCCAGCACCAGATCGCCGGGCCGCGTGTGCACGCAGATCGCCGCCTGGTTCGCCATCGTGCCGCTCGGCACGAAGAGCGCGGCCTCCTTGCCGACGCGTGCAGCGGCGGCCGCCTGCAGCGCGTTCATCGTCGGGTCTTCGCCGTAGACGTCGTCGCCCACCTCGGCCGCGGCCATGGCCGCGCGCATTGCCGCGCTCGGCTGCGTGACCGTGTCGCTCCGCAGATCGATGATCTTCATGCTGCCTCGCCGTGCTCGTAGAAGCCGCCACCGACGCGCCCGTCGGCGAGCTCGCAGGTGACGGCACCGAAGGTGACGCGCGCGTACGTCCTCGCAGCCGACGGCCGGAGGATCGTCACGTGGCTGCGCGGCACGACGTGGAGCCACGGGCCACCGTCCGTGCCGACGGAGAACGGTGCCGGAAGCCGTCCCGGCTCGATCCGCGGCAGCGCGTCGCCGGCGCGCGCTGCGAGCGACGTCGCGCCGCGCTCCGTCGACCACCGCACCAGCGAGCCCGTCGCGTCCGACGCGAGCATCGCCGTGACGCCGAGAGCCGCACCGAACGACGCCGTGAGGCGGAGCGTGCGCGCCGCTCCCTGGATGCCGCGCGCCAGCACGGGATCGGTGAACCCGTGCGCCGCGATCCGCCATGCTCGCCCGTCGTCGAGCTCCGCCGTGCCTTCGACGCAGCCGTACGGCACCCCGTCGCGCGCCGCGAAGCGCAGGTCGAGGCGCAGGTCGACCAGCGCCGCCTCGCGCTGCGCGCGCTCGTGCCGGAAGTAGCGGCTCGCGTCGGGCAACTCGAGGACCGGCCCCATGAACTGCACCGCGAACCCGCCCGCGCACGATCGTACCGCGAGGCCGCCGACCGTACCCGGTGGACGGCGTCCGATGCGCTCGTGCCCCGTGAACAGCAGCACGCGCTGGCCTCCGGGCAGGAGCAGCAGGCGCGCGCCGAGCTCGTCGGGCGACATCGCGCCGACGCCGACGACGATGCCGAGCCCTTCGTCCCCGGCGTGAAGGTCGAAGGCCTGCAAGGCGACACCGCGCGGCTCCGCAGCGCCCGCCGCCTCCCATGATCCGGATCGAGCGTCCCCTGCCCCGTGGGCGAGAGCGCCGGCTGCCGGCGCCGACGCACGACTCGGAAACGAAGGTCCGCGCGAGGCCGTCGCCCGCGGCGCACCGAATGCAGCGGCGGCCGCGGCGACGAAGCGCTCTCGCCACGCCCCCGGCCAGCGGAGCGGCGCCCCGAGCTCCAGCTGCACCGCCTCGATCCGTCCGCTCGCCGCCAGCGTCGCGAGCGCGTGGTCGAGCGGCTCGCCGCCGGCGCGCGGATGACGCCGGAAGATCTGCATCACGTTGTTGCGGTGCGCCGCCGGCCAGCGTTCCCCGTAGGTCGTGCGGATGCCGAGATCCTCGCCCGCGACGCGCAGGCGCTCGAGCACCCCGTCGACGTAGCACGGCGACACCGTGAGACGGCCGGCGCGGGACGCCGCCTCCGCCGCACCGGTCAGGCGAACGCCGATGCCGACGTCGCAGCGAGGATCGACCACGTGCCAGCCGTGCACGATCAGGAGCTGTGCCACCGGATGACGCGCGAGGATGCGCTCGAGCTCCTCGCGCAGCACCTCGAGGAGCCACGGCGCCCGCGCAACGACCTCGCTCACGCGGTTCAGATCGAGCTCGTTGCGGTCGACCTCGGGGTTGACGACCAGCGTCGCGTCGAGCCGGGCGGCGAGCAGCGACGCGACGTCGTCGGTGAAGAGGTCGTTGCCGCGCAGCGCACCCGCGGCGTCGCCGGCCAGCAGGTCCCGGGTGCACAGTCCCGCGTGCGGCGCGAGCAGGAGGGTCGGCCCGTCGCCGGCGATCCTGCGACACCACGGCGGCAATGCGAGAGACACTCCGAGCGCTGTATCGGGCAGCCGCGGCCAGGTCCATCGCGCGCCAGCGCCGCCGACGGCGACCTGCACACCCGGCGTTCTCGCCTTCTCCGTTCCCGTTCGTTCCGCACCCGGTTTGCCTGCGCCGGCGGGCGCCCGCTATCGTCGTCGACACGCCGTCCGCCGGCGTCCCGATGATGCCCCGCTCGCTCCTCCGGACGCAGGCCACGCTGCGCATCGCCCCGTGTCCGGCCGTGCCCGTCGTGGCCCTGCTCGCCCTGCTCGCGCTCGCCGGCTGCGGTCGCAGCGACGGCGTGCAGGACGTCGCGCTGCGCCTCGGGCCGGCCGCGTTCGCCGGAACCGACCCGTCCCGGCGCGAGCCGGTGCTCGAGATCGGCGACGAGGCGCGTCCGCCGGTGCTCAAGATCGGCGACGAGGCGCGTCCGGTGGTCGACGAGCCGCGCGTCACGCTGCTCGCGCGCCGCCGGGCGATCCCGATCGAGTCCGGGCTCGCGCGCTTCACCGTGCAGCTCGGGCCGGAGGCACGCACCATGCCCGACCGGGCGTTCCAGCTCGCCGTCAAGCATCACGTCCCGGCGCCGCCGGCGGACGAGATCGCGGTCGGCGCCTCTGCCCTGCACTTCGTGCGCCGCGACCGCGACTGGCGCCTGCTGCGTCCGGCTGACGATCCGAGCCGCATCACGCTCGAGCTCGACGAGCTCGACGCCGCGCCTGGAACGACGCTCGAGGTGCGCATCGAGTCGATCGGGCGCGCCGACGACGAGCTGACGAGCGCGCCGTTCGTCGTGCCGCCGCGCGCGCGACTGCTCCTCGGCTTCGGCTCCGCGCACCCCGGGCGCGCGGGCGACCCGGCCGAGAGCACCTTCTCAGCCACCCTGTCGTGCGCGGGACGCGGCGACACCCTCCTGCTCTCTCGGCGCATCGACACGGCGACGGCGAGTCCTCGCTGGCACGACGCGGCGCTCGACCTTCCCTTCCCCGGCGCCACGTGCCGCCTCGTGCTGCGGGTGGCGGGGGGCGCCGCCGACGCGGGCAGCGGTGTGTGGGCCGTGCCGCTCGTTCTCGCACGCGCCCCGGCCAACGTCGCCGCACGACGCAACGTCGTCCTGATCTCCCTCGACACGCTGCGCGCCGATCACCTCTCCGCGTACGGCTACCCGCGCGCGACCTCGCCGCGCATCGACGCGACGCTCGCCGCGCGCGGCGCGCTCTTCGAGGACGTCAGCACCACGTTCCCGCTCACCAGCCCCGCTCACATGAGCCTCATGACCGGGCTGTTTGCCGGCGCCCTGCCCGAATCCGGTACCCTCGACCGCTGGACCCCCGTCCGTACCCTTGCCGAAGCCCTGCGCGACGCCGGCTTCTCGACCGGCGCCTACACCGAGAACGCGCTCCTCGCCGGGCTGTTCGGCTTCTGGTTCGGCTTCGATCGCTTCGTCGAACGCCCGCTCGTCGGCGAGGCACGCGGCACCGAGACCTTCGCCGACGGCGCGCGCTTCCTGCGCGCGCACCGCGACCGGCGCTTCTTCCTGTTCCTGCACACGTACAAGGTCCACGCGCCGTACGTCTCCGGCCCCGCATACGCCGGTCTGTTCGACGATCCCGCCGACTGGTCGGGTCCGCTCGCCGGGCGCGGCGTGCCGCCCGAGCAGCAACCGCAGGTGGACGCGTACGACCGCGCGATCCGCGAAGCGGACGACCAGGTCGCGAGCTTCCTCGCCGAGCTGGAGCGGCTCGGCCTCGCGGACAGCACGTACGTCGTGCTGCTCTCCGACCACGGCGAGGCCTTCGGCGAGCACGGCTTCGTCGGCCACGGCTTCGCCGGACATCAGGAGCAGCTGCGCATCCCGCTGCTGATCCGCGGTCCGGGGATCGCACCCGGAACGCGCGTCGCTGCTCCGGCGAGCATCGCCGACGTGCTGCCGACGCTGCTCGAGGTGCTCGAGGTGCCGACACCGGACGTCCAGGGCTCGAGCCTGGCGGCAGCGCTCGGCGGCGCGCCCGCACCCGGCGAGCGTCCGCTGCCCTTCGCCTGGATCGGCAACGAGGCGCGCGGGCTGCGCCGCGGCGACTGGAAGCTCCTCGAAGCCGCCGGCACCCGGCCGGTCGCGTTCGACCTGGCGCGCGATCCACACGAGCGCCGTCCGGTCGTCGACGCCGCGGTGCTCCGCCCCCAGCAGGAGGCGCTCGGGCACGCGATCGCAGAGGACCAGCGGCGACGCGCGACGCTGTCCGGGTCCGGGGAGCGAGAGCGCACCGAGGCCGCGAGCGAGCGCATGATGGAGTCGCTGCGCGCGCTGGGGTACGTGCAGTGAGGCGCCCGTCCGCGATGACCCCGGGCATTCGCGCGATCGCCGTCGTGCTCGCGGCCTCGGCGTGGATCGGCTGCGCTACGCCGCCGGAGACGCCGGCCACCCAGGTGCAGTCCGTCGCGCGCCGGCTCACCGCGGTCGATTTCGGGCTGCCGAATCCGGCGGCGCACGGCCCGGTGGTGAAGATCGGCGACGAGGCACGTGCCGTCGCCGTCGCGCCGCGCGTGCTCGAGATCGCCACCCTGCGCGGCGTGCGGGTCGACGGCGGCAAGGCGTCGAGCGACGTCGTGCTGCCCGAGGCCGCCCGGGGACTGCCGGACGAGGCGTTCGAGCTCAGCGCGCAGCTGATCCCGTTCGGCGGCGAGCTGCCGGGCTCGGTGTTCGACTTCCTCGCAACCGAGACCTTCCACCAGACGATCGCCAGCACCTGGCGCCTGTCCCGGGACGCCGGCAGCACCTCGGGGCGCCTCGAGGTGACGCCGCACACCGAGCAGCGCGACGCACACCTGAACCTCGACCTGCGCGCGCTGCTGCCGCAGCCGGCGGAGCTCGAGAGCGTTCCGTTCGCCCTCCCCGCGGACGCCTCGATCGCTCTCGGCTACGGCGTGGTCTCGGAGGACGTCGCAGGAGCATGGCCGACGGTTCGCTTCCGCGCCACGCTCGCGTGTGCCGGCGGCGCCGAGACCCCGCTGCTCGACGACACGGTGGCGCGGGCATCCGGTCCGCCAGCGTGGCGGAGTGCGACGATCACCGCACCCCGCGGCGACGCCTGCAGATTGCACCTCGACACGACGCGTCCCGACGGAGAGCCGGTCCGGACGGCCGCGTGGGCGGAGCCGCTCGTCTTCGCGCCGCTCGTCGAGCCTTCGCCGCCGGCGACCGCGTCCGTCGTGCTGGTGTCGCTCGACACGCTGCGCCCCGACCACCTCTCGGGCTACGGCTATCGCCGTCCGACGTCACCCGCGATCGACGCGCACCTGATCGCTCGCGGTACGACGTTCGACGACGCCAGCACGACCTTCCCGCGCACCGACGTCGCGCACCTGAGCCTCTTCACGGGGCTCTTCCCCGACGCGCAGCCGGCGCCCGGAAGGCTCCGCGCCGAGGCGACCGCGGCACTTCTCACCGAGTCGCTGCGCGACGCCGGACTGGTCACCGCGGCCTTCACCGAGGACGCGATGATCGCCGGCGCGTTCGGCTTCTGGTGGGGATTCGACCGCTTCGTCGAGCGCGCCTACACCGAGAAGGAGCGCGGCCACGCGACGTTCGCCGACGGCATCGAGTTCGTGCGCGCCAACGTGGATCGTCGCTTCTTTCTCTTCCTGCACACCTACAAGACGCATGCGCCCTACGTGACGCCCGAGCGGTACGCGTCGTTCGCGCCGGCTTCGGACTGGGACCACCTGCCGTTCGATGCCCGCATTCCCGACGCGCAGCGCCCTCGCGTCGACGCGTACGACCGCACGGTACGCGAGGCCGACGACCTGATGGCATCGCTGCTTACCGAGCTCGACCGCCTCGGCATCGCGGATCGGACGCTCGTCGTGCTGCTCTCGGACCACGGCGAGGCGTTCGGCGAGCACCGCGCCGTCGAGCACGGCTACGCCGGGCACCAGGAGCAGCTGCGCATCCCGCTGGTGTTCCGCGGGCCCGGCGTGCCCGCGGGCGAGCGCGTCGCGACGCCGGCGAGCATCGTCGACGTGGCACCGACGATCCTCGAGCTCGCGGGCGCACCGGCTCTGCCGCATGCGCAGGGCATCAGCCTCGCCCCCGCGTTCGCCGGCCGCGACCTGGCGCGAGCACGGCCGCTCTTCTTCTCGTGGCTCGCCGACGGAGCGCGCGGCGTGCGGCACGGCAAGTGGAAGTACCTGAGCTCGGACCACGGTCGCGAGCTATTCGACCTGGACGCCGATCCGCTCGAGATGCTGCCACGCGGTCGGGGCCGTCCGCCGCGCCGGATCGATCAGACGCTGCTCGCCGAGCACGCGGCCGAGAGCGAGCGCCTGCGCGCGTCGTTCAACGAGGCCGGCGGCGGTGCCGCCGCCGACGTGATCGACCAGCGCATGAAGGACTCGTTGAAGGCGCTCGGCTACGTCGACTGACGCCGCGCACCGCGCTCGCGAAAGATGCCGAACGCGCTGGTGTAGCCGTGCAGGAAGGTCGTGCCCTGTACGGGGCCGATCTCGCCGTTGCAGAAGAACCCACCCAGCGCGACGTCGCCCAGGTGGCGGCGCAGCACCTCGCTGTCGTGGTTCGGGCGGCCGTAGAGGTGCTCGCCCCGGCCCAGGCACGAGAACAGAACCGCGCCGCGCGCGGTGGCCGCGTCGCGCTCGCTGCCGTAGAGCGACAGCCGGCGCTCGAGGTCCTCCGCGGAGGTGCGCGCGTCGCGCAGGTGGAACTGCACCACCTGCAGGGGGCGCAGCACCGCGCCGACCGTCAACGTACCGGCCTCCCCGTCCGAGCCGAGCAGGTTGCGGATCAGGAAGTCACCCTGCTGGTACTCGCCCTGCGCCTCCTTCATCTCGATGCCGAGGAAGAGCGAGCCCGAGCACAGCTCCTGGTCGGACGGACCGAGCGCCTCGTACAGCTCCTGCAGCACCTCCAGCGCCGGGCGACCGTCGAGCTCCTGCAGGACGTTCTCCCGGCAGCGCGTGACGAACATCGGCAGCCCGATCGGACGGCAGCCCTGGGCGACGATGGTGTCGAGCTCGATGTCGCCGGAGAGCGCCACCCCGACGAGCCCCGCGCGGTGCACACGGTCGCGCAGGTAGAGCGCGTTGTCGCCCGGCGTGCGGCCGCCGCTCGCCACACCCCCGAGCTTCTTGCCGCCCGGGAAGGTCGCGTCGAGGCCACGGATCAGACGCTCGACGTCGAAGGAGAACGGGTCCGCGAGCAGCAGGAAGTGGGCATCCGACCCGGGCTGCAGTCCGCAAGCGCGTGCCCATTCGTCCGCCGACGCGTCGGCCTCGGGGAGCTGCTCGAGGTCGAGGTGAAAGGGCGTCAGGTCGACCCCTGGCAGCGACGCGGCGGTCAGCGACAGCGCCGGGCTGCCCTCGATCTCGCGTCCGCCGCCGATCACGCTGCGCGCCGTGCAGCCAAGCAGGAGCCCGCCGCCCAGCTCCGCCATGAGAAGCGGCGCCAGGTCGCGGTACGCGGTGCGATGGTGGTCCGAGACGAACGCGATGACCAGGTCGGCGCCGGCGCTTCCGAGCTGACGCCGCAGCCCGGCGCACGCCTCGTGCGCCGCCGCCTCGAGGTCGCGCGCCTCGGAGACCGTCGAAGTCCATCTCATCGCCATCGGCTACCGACCCTCGTGCCCGCCACCCGCAACGGACCGTGCGACATCAGTTGAGGAGCGGCGGCTCTTCGCCGCCCGCGTCCCGAGTACGTGCGATCGGTCCGGCGTGGTGGTGTACCATGCGCCAGCTACCCGACTCGCGAACGAAGACGTTGGTCGCGGCGAGGCGACCGCCCTCCAGCGACTCGACGCACACGACGAAGGCCATCTCGCCCGCGGCGACGACGGACGCCCCCGAGAACGAGATCTCGGGGGCGTCGGGGCTGTCGAGGATCGAACGCCAGCTCGCCATGACGTCGTCGCGACCGTTCAGCGCCTGCCAGCCGGGATGGACGCACGCCACCTCGTCGCGTCGCGCCCAGAGCGCGTCCATCGCGTCGCTGTCGTGATCGGCGAAGGCGCGATAGAACGCGGCGTTCGCCGCCAGCACGTCGAGGTCGTCCCGGGCCATGGCGCGAGCGACTTTAGCACTCGAGGCGACGTCGGCCACGCCGGAAACGACTCGGGCGCGTCCCCGCACGGGTGGACACGGTCCGCCTCGCGACTGCCCGGCACGCAGCAAGGCGGCCGACCGGTGGCAGCGCGCGAACGGGTGCCGATCGCCCGTGCCGTGCGGTCGCGGCCCCCGGCGGCTGGCCCCCTGGTTCGATTGCGGGCGTGCCGGCAGCGGCCGGCACGCCCGCAGGGTCACTTCGCCGAGGCCAGCTCGTCGTCGATGATGGCCTTGAAGTTGGCGGCGGGCTGCGCGCCCTTCACCATGCGGCCGTTGATCACGAACGACGGCGTGCCGGTGAGGCCGAGCGACGTCGCCTCGGCCTTGTCGGCCTTGACCTTCGCCTCGGTCTCCTTGCCGTCGTAGCACTTGTCGAACTTCGCCTTGTCGATCTTGTCGCCGGCGGTGAACTCGAGCGCCTTCTCCTTGACGTTCGCCGGCGTCACTTCCTTCTGCTTCTCGAAGTAGCCCTTGTAGACGTTCCAGGCCGCCTCGGGGCTCTGCGCCTTCATGCACTCCATCGCGATCGCGGCGGGCTCGGCCCACGGATGGAACGGCAGCGGCAGGTGCTTGTAGCAGAAGCGGACCTTGTCCTTGTACGCCGGCAGGACCTCGTTCTCGAGCGTCGTGTAGCCCTTGGTGCAGAACGGGCACTGGAAGTCCGAGTACTCGACGATGGTGACCTTCGCGTCCTTCGGGCCGCGGCAGATCTCGTCCTTGAGCGAGACCTTGGCCATCACGGCCTGCGACGGGTCGACCGTGACGTCGTCGACCTCGGCGAAGATCACGTAGCGGAAGTCGGTGGAGGCCGTGAACGGCACCTGCCGGGTACGGGGCGCGGCGCCCACCTCGAGGGTGCCCTGCTTGGCGCCCTTGATCGGCGAGTCCTTCACGTCCTTCACGGTGACGGTCTCGGTGGGCGGCACGTTGTTCTTCTTGCGGTAGTACTTGATGACCGCGTCCTGGTCGGCGTACGCCCCGTCGGCCAGGAGAAGGCCCGGGACGAGCAGCAAGCCAAGCATCGCGGTTACGCGTCGGACAGACATCGATCGACCTCCTAAGGGGGTTCCGGCCAGAGCTCCCGCGGCCAACCGGCGGCGCGAAACGGAACGCTTGGCGACAGCCCACGAACGTGCCCGCTCCCGGGGGCGGGGTCAAGCCGACATCACTAGGCGGGGGCCCGACCTTGACAATCTACGGGCCGTCGCCCCGAATCGCGCCAGGGAGGTCTCCATGGCGAGCCATGCACGCGACGAGGGGAGAGGTGCGTTCCGCGTCTCCTGGCGGACGGGGACGGCCCGCGGGGACCGCGGCGCCGGGCTCGCCCCCGCCACCGGAGACGGGGCGCAGGATCGCGTCCCCGGGCGCCGTAAGGAGCGGGGACCGTGCGTCCGGCACGAGCCGGCCCGGTCGGAACACGGTGGCCGCCTCGCCTGGCCCGCGAGCCCGGTGCCGGTGTCGCACGGGACCAACCCTTGAACGACGCCGCGTACGAGAACGACGCCGCGTACGACGTCGCCGTCGTCGGCGGCTCGATCGCCGGGGCGGGTGTCGCGACGCTCCTGCTGCGCGACCGCCCCGATCTCCGCGTGCTGGTCGTCGAGAAGTCGCACGCGTTCTCGCGCGGCGTGGGCGAGTCGACGGTCGAGGTCAGCGCCTACTACCTGGGACACGTGCTCGACCTGAGCAGGCACCTGAACGAGGAGCACCTCGTCAAGCACGGCATGCGCTTCTGGTTCCAGAACGAACGTACGCGCTCGCTCGACGACTGCAGCGAGATCGGCAACCGCTACCAGCTCCGCTTGCCGACCTACCAGGTCGACCGCGCCAGACTCAACGAGGAGATCCTGCGGCGCGCCGCGGCGCGCGGCGCGGAGGTGTGGCGCGACGCGAGCGTCGCCGCGGTCGTACTCGAGCCGGGCGGCACGCAGCGGCTCACCGTCAAGCGGGGCGCGGACACCGTGCAGGTGCAGGCGCGCTGGGTGGTCGACGCGTCGGGTCCCGCGGCGATGCTCGCCCGCCGCCACGGCTGGTGGCAGGCCAATGCCGCGCACCCGATCTCGTCGGTGTGGGCGCGCTGGCGCGGGGTCAAGGACTGGGACGCGGCGGACCTCGGCGAGCGCTTCCCCGACTTCGGCACCGCGACGTTCACGCTGCGCTGCAACGCGACCAACCACCTCACCGGCGACGGCTGGTGGGCGTGGCTGATCCCGCTGCGCGGCGGCGACGTCAGCGTCGGCGTGGTGTACGACGAGCGCCGCGTCTCGTTCCCCGTCGACGGCGCGCTCGGCGAGCGCCTGAAGGACTTCCTCACCGCCCACCCGGTCGGCCGCGAGATCCTCGGCGACGCGGCGTGGATCGAGGGCGACGTGCACCGGCGGCGCAACCTCGCCTACCGCAGCACGCGCTTCGTCGGCGACGGCTTCGCCCTGGTCGGTGACGCGGCCGCCTTCATGGACCCGCTCTACAGCCCCGGCATGGACTGGATCGCGTACACCACGTCGTGCGCCGCGGCCGTGATCCTCGCCGAGCGGCGCGACGAGCCGATCGCGAACCTCGCGGCCGACGTCGAGCGCCGGCTGAGCACGAGCTACGACCGCTGGTTCGAGGCGATCTACCGCGACAAGTACGAGTACCTCGGCGAGTTCGACCTGATGCGCATCGCGTTCCAGTTCGACGTGGGCCTGTACTACTTCGGCGTCGCCTCGGAGCCCTACAAGGTCGGACGCCGCGCGCTGCTCGAGCCGATGTTCGCGCTGCCCACGTCGCACCCGTTCTTCCGCTTCATGCGCTTCTACAACCGGCGTCTCGCGCACATCGGGCGCGCCCGTCGTGCGCGCGGCGAGCTCGGGCGCAGGAACGCCGGCGAGCGCGCGATCCTGAACGGCTTCACCTTCGCCCGCTCGTCGATGCTGTCGCTGGCCAAGGTCTTCGTGCAGTGGGCCCGCGTGGAGCTCGAGGAATGGCGCCGTGCCGAGCGCGGTCGGACGTCGGCCGCGCCGCAGCGTCAGCCCGGTCAGCCCGGTTGAACGGCGCGCGCCCGACTGGCGCGCTCCTCGACTTCCAGAGATCCGCCGACTCTCCGGCTTGGTTATGACGCAGCGCATGATAGGGTCCGCAGTCGATGACGCACGAATTCTTCCACCAGGACATGAAGCTCTTCCTCGACCACCGGGTCGACTGGGCGCGCTACTTCCGCCTTTTCCGCGGCGGTGACGTCGACGTCGCCGCCGAGATCGACACCTATCGCTCGATCCTCGCCACCTGCGGGGAGATCTGCGCCGACATCGAGGCCGGCGCCCTCGACCACTGGCACGAGGAGGTGCGCCTCGAGGACGGCAAGGTGGTCGTCCCGCCGCACATCGCCGCCGGCTACGAGAAGCTCCGCGCGGCGGGGCTCGTCTGCCTCACCCTGACGTCCGAGTACGGCGGCTTCGGCCTGCCGATCCTGCTCAACTCGGCCTATCTCGAGATGGTGTCGCGTGCGGACACCAGCCTGATGACGATCCTCGGCCTGCAGGCCGGCGTCGCGGGTGACATCCAGAAATACGGCAGCGACGAGATCAAGCAGCGCTACCTGCCGCGCTTCGCCTCGGGCGAGCTGCAGGGCTGCATGGACCTGACCGAGCCGCAGGCGGGCTCCGACCTGGGAGCGATCGCGACGCGCGTCACCGAGAAGGACGGCCGCTTCTTCATCGACGGCAGCAAGATCTTCATCACCAACGGCGGCGCGGGCGTGCACCTGGTGCTGGCGCGCGACGCGGCGACCTTCGACCAGTCGAAGGGCACGACCAACGGCCTGTCGTTGATGCTCTGTCCGGTCGAGCTGCCCGACGGCACGCGCAACCCGGTGCGCGTCACGCGCGTCGAGAACAAGATGGGCATCCACGGCTCGCCCACCTGCGCGATCGAGTTCGAGAACGCCGAGGCGTTCCTGCTCGGCGAGCGCGGTAACGGCTTCCGCGCCATGCTCGACCTGATGAACCAGGCGCGCATCGGCGTCGCGGCGCAAGGCATCGGCATCGCCGAGGCGGCGTTCCGCCGCGCGCGCGCCTACGCCATGGAGCGCGCCCAGTTCGGTACGCCGATCATCCAGCAGCCGCTCGTGAAGTCCATGCTGACGACCATGTCGCTCGACATCCAGGCATCGCGTGCGCTGCTGTTCCGCACCTGCGCGATGATCGACCTGACCGACGCACTCGCGGCCTATCTGGCGAGCGGTCGCGACGACGCCGGCGACCGCACCAAGCTGCAGGAAGAGTACGAGCGCAACATGCAGCTCGTCCGCTTCTTCACCCCGCTCTGCAAGTACCTCGCGACCGAGGTCGCGACGCGCGTGACGCGCAACGGCATCCAGATCCACGGCGGCATCGGCTACATGGCCGAGTCGGTCGCCGGGCACTACCACTCGGACGCGATCATCACGACGATCTACGAGGGCACGTCCGAGATCCAGGCGAGCTTCGCGCTGCGCGAGATGAGCAAGGGCGCGCTGTTCACCGTCCTCGAGCAGACCCGCGTCGACCTCGAGCAGCTCGACGACCGCTTCCCCGAGGAGGCGCGCCAGGTGCGCGACGGCATCCAGGCGATCACCGACTCTCTGCCAGGTCTGATGACCGACCCGAGCTACGCGCTGCTCAACGCGAAGCACGTGTGCGACATGGTGATCGACGTCGTGGTCGCGGCGGAGCTGCTCTTCCAGGCCGAGGTCGAGCCGGCGAAGAGCCTCGGGGCGACGTCGTACATCCGAAGCCGCATGGCGCTGGTCGACATGCACGCGAAGCGCATCCAGGGCGGCGACGCGAAGCGGCTCGAGCGCTACACGAAGATCCTCGGTCTCTGATACCAACCGGGCATGGATCCCACCCCCCACGAGACCCAGACTTCCCCCGAAGACTCGGAAGCCCCGCTCCGCATCGGCATCCTCGGCGCCGCGCGCATCACGCCGATGGCGCTGGTGCGTCCGGCGCGGGCGGTTCCAGAGGTCGTGCTGGCGGGCGTCGCCGCGCGCCAGCCGCAGCGCGGCGGCGACTTCGCGATCAAGCACCGCATCGAGCGCGCCTACCCGTCCTACGCGGCGATGCTGAATGCCAAGGACATCGACGCGATCTACAACCCGCTGCCGAACTCGTTGCACTGCGAGTGGACGATCCGCGCGCTGGAGGCCGGCAAGCACGTGCTCTGCGAGAAGCCGATCGCCTCGAACGCGGCCGAGGCCGAGCGCATGGCGGAGGCGGCGACCCGCACCGGAAAGGTGCTCGTCGAGGCTTTCCACTACCGCTATCACCCGCTCGCGACGCGGATGAAGCAGATCCTCGAGAGCGGCGAGCTCGGCCTGCTGCGCGACCTCGAGGTCAATTTCTGCGTGCCGATGCTCCTGCCGAACAACATCCGCTTCGACTACGCGCTCGGCGGCGGCGCCACCATGGACCTCGGCTGCTACGCGATCCACATGCTGCGCCACCTCGCCGAGGGTGAGCCCGAGGTGCTGCGCGCCCGCGCGCTGCTGAAGAACCCCGACGTGGATCGCTTCATGGAGGCCGAGATGCGATTCGAAGGCGGCGTGATCGGCCGCATGAGCTGCTCGCTGCTGTCCGGACGGCTGCTCGACATCGGCGTCCGCGTGCGCGGCGACCGCGGCGAGATGCGCGTCTTCAACCCGATCGCGCCGCAGTACTACCACCGGCTGACCGTGCGCACGGTGGACGGCACGCGCAGCGAGCGAGTCAACGGCGAGGCGACCTACGTGCACCAGCTGCGCGCCTTCGTCGCCCGGGTCCGGCACGGCTCCCCCGTGCCCACCGGCCCCGAAGACGCGATCGCCAACATGCGCGTGATCGACGCGGTGTACGAGCGCGCGGGCCTGCGCCGTCGCGGCGAGCCGCTGGCGGAGACGCGCGCCGCATCTTGAGACCGTTGTTTCACCGCGGCGCGGCGGCAATGGTCGGGCGATGGAGATCAACGGCATCGCGCACGTCTTCCTCACCGTCTCCGACTTCGCCGCCTGCCGCCCGTTCTACGACCGCCTGCTCGCGTTCCTCGGGCTGACGAAGGTGATCGACGCGGAGCAGATGCTGTACTACGTCGGCGGTCGCACCGCGGTCGGCGTCGTGCCGGCCGCGGAGAGCTACCGCGACGAGCGCTTCGCGCAGTCTCGCAGCGGCCTCCACCACGTCTGCTTCCGCGCCCGCGCGCGCGAGGACGTCGACCAGGTGCACGCCTTCCTCGTCGAGCACGGCGCGACCGTCGTGCACGCGCCGGAGGACGGCCCGTGGGCGCCCGGCTACTACTCGGTGCTCTTCGAGGACCCGGACGGCATCCGTCTCGAGGTCAACCACGTGCCGGGCCGCGGTCTCCTCGCCGACGTGCCGGCGGCCTGACGCATCAGCGCAGCAGCGCCACCGGCAGATCGACCGAGCGCGAGCGCAGGTACTCGCCGAGCCCCTTCGCCTGCGGATCGGCCCGCGTCGACGCGGCCACTCCCTCGCCCAGGAGCCCGACGACCACGAAGTTGAGCGCCAGCACGTTCGGCAGCTCGTACCGGCGCACCTCGAGACCGCGCGCGTCGGGGACCAGCGCGCCGAAGCGCTCGACGTCGAGGAATGCCCGCAGCCACGCGAACGCCTCCGGCGTGCGCGCCCAGACGCCGACGTTCGCGTTGCCGCCCTTGTCGCCGGAGCGTGCACCGAACAGCGTCCCGAGCGGACGCCGCTCCGTCGGACCGGCCGGCACGGGAGGAAGCTCCGGCGAGCGAACGTCCGCGACGCCCGCCCCGCGCGTCGGAGACGACGGCGGCGACGCGATGCGGATGCGCCGGCCGTCCGGCGCCACGACCACCTCCTCGATCAGCTCGCGCGGAACGACCGCCGGCCAGTACACCCCGTACGGGCTCTCCGCCGTCGGCGGCGTGGTCGCGAAGAAGCCGGGGTAGCTCGCGAGCGCCATCTCGACCGCGGCGTTGGTGAACGCCCGGCCGACCTTCGCCGCGTCCGCGTCCTTGACGGTGATCCGCAGCAGCGCCGTCGCCTCCTCGTTGCTCGACGCATCGTCCTTGTCGCTGCGGATCAGGCGCACGTCGACGCTCGCGAAGCGTTCCTCGCCGCCGAGCGCTGCGAACAGCGAGCGGCGCACCAGCGCCGCCTTCTCCTCGACCTCGAGGCCGGTCAGGACGAACGTCATGCCGTTGCGGTAGCCGCCGAGGTAGTTGATGCAGACCTTCGCGTCGCGCGGCGCAGGCTCGCCGCGAGCACCCGCGATGCGCACGCGGTCCGGCGCCTCCTGCTCGAGACGGACGCTGTCGAAGCGCGCGACGACGTCCGGGTTCGCGTAGCGCGGTGCATCGATCTCGTAGAGCAGCTGTGCCGTGACCGTGCCGACGGAGACCTGGCCACCCGTACCGGGGTGCTTGGTGATCACCGAGCTGCCGTCGGCGAACACCTCCGCGATCGGGAAGCCCGGGTGCTCGAGACCCGGCACCTCGCGAAAGAAGCTGTAGTTGCCGCCGGTCGCCTGCGGGCCGCACTCGATCACGTGCCCGGCGACCACCGCGCCGGCGAGCCGGTCCCAGTCGTCGCGCGCCCAGCCGAAGTGGAAGGCCGCCGGACCGACCACCACCGACGCATCGGTGACGCGCGGGCAGATCACCACGTCGGCACCGGTCCCGAGCGCCTCGACGATGCCCCACGCGCCCAGGTACGCGTTCGCGGTGACCGGCGTGACGCCGGCCTCGGCGAGATCGCGTCCGCTCTCGAGGTGCGCCAGGCGGACGCCCTGCTCGCGCAGCGCGCCGAGGCGCGGCAGCAGGTCGTCGCCCTCGATGTGCGCCACCTTCGCCGCCACGCCGAGCTTGTCCGCCAGCGCGCGCAGTCGCTCGGCGAGGCCCGCGGGGTTCAGTCCGCCCGCGTTGACCACGATCTTGACGCCGCGCTCGACGGCCAACCCGAGCACGTCCTCCATCTGCCGCAGGAACGTCGACGCGAAGCCCGCGGTGGGGTCCTTCGCGCGCGCCTTCCAGAGGATCAGCATCGTCAGCTCGGCGAGGTAGTCTCCCGTCAAGTAGTCGATCGGACCGCCCTCGAGCATCTCGCGCGCGGCCGCGAGGCGGTCGCCGAGGAAGCCGCTGCAGTTGGCGATGCGGAGCGGGGCCATCGCGTCGGCGCTCATGGTCGCCCTCGCCCGCTCAGCGTCCCGACCACTTCGGGGCGCGCTTCTCGCGGAACGCGCGCGGACCTTCCTGCGCGTCCTCGCTCAGGTAGACCTTCTCGAAGAGGCGGTCGCCCTCCTCGAGGCCCGCCGCCCAGCCGTGCTCGGCGGCGGCGTAGACCATGGCCTTCGAGGCGCGCACCGAGAGCGGCGCGTTGCCGGCGATGCGCAGCGCCATCGCCTGCGTCGCGGCACGCAGATCGCCCGCCGGAACGACGCGGTTCACGAGCCCGATCTCGAGCGCCCGCGCCGCGTCGATCGGCTCCGCCGTCATCAGCAGCTCGAGCGCGACGCGCGGCGGGATCAGCCACGGCAGCGGCGCCGCCCACGGCGCGCCGCGCCCCCAGCGCGCCTCCGTGATCGCGAAGCGCGCGTGCTCGGCCGCGACGCAGAGGTCGCACATCTGCGCGAGCAGGAAGCCGCCTGCGAGCGCGGCGCCGTTGACCGCCGCGATCACCGGCTTCTCGATCCGGATGTTGCGGTTCAGAAACGGCGCGTAGTCGGGCGGCGGCACCTCGAGCTTGAGGGCAGCCATCTCCTTCAGGTCGGCGCCGGCGCAGAACGCCTCGTCGCCGGCGCCGGTGAGAACCAGCACCGCGCTCGCGTCGTCGGCGGCGAAGCGGCGGAGCCCCGCCCACAGGCCGTCGCGCACCGCCTGGTTCAGTGCGTTGCGCGCCTCCGGCCGGTTGATCGTGATCCACGTGACCGGACCCTCGTTCTCGTACAGGACCGCCTCAGACATCGTTCTCCCCCGAGTCGTCGTCCGCGAGCACCACCAGCAGCGCGCCCGCGGCGACCGTCTCTCCCGCTGCGACGTGCACCGCCGCGACGGTACCGGCGCGCGGCGCGACGATCCGGTGCTCCATCTTCATCGCCTCGAGCACCAGCAGCTCGTCGCGCGCCGCGACCAGATCTCCCGGCGCCACCTGCACGCGCAGCACGATCCCGGGCATCGGCGCGACCAGCGAGCCTGCCGCGAGCGCCGCCTCCGGGCTGGGATGACGCGGCCGCTCGCGGAAGGCCGAGCTGCCGAGCGGCCCGTCGACGTAGGTCGCGTCGGGGGTCCGCTGCACCGAGAAGCGGCGCAGGACGCCGTCGATCTCGAGCCGCACCTGCTCGGGCGTCGCCTCGTGAAGAACGAGACCCGGGATCCGCTCGCCATCCACCTCCGCGATCGCGCCCTCGCGCGTCACGCGGTATCCCACGACCACGGTCCGTCCGTCCGCCTCGAGCTCTACGCGCGCGAGGGCCGACGCCACGTTCCGCCATCCGGACGGCAGCGTGCCCAGCACGCGCGCCGCCGCACGTCGCGCCGCCTGGCCCGCGAACACCGCCGCGACCGCGTTCAGCCGGAGAGCACCGGGATGCGCGACGCTCGCGACCAGAGCCGTCGGCGGGTTGCGCTCGAGGAAGTGCGTGTCGGTCGCGCCGGCGAGGAACTCCGCGTGCTCGAGGACGCCGATCAGCAGCTCGCGATTGTTGCCGACGCCGTGCAGCTCCATGCGCCGCAGAGCGCGCGACAGCACGCGTGCCGCTTCGGGACGCGTCGGCGCGTGCGCGATGACCTTGGCGAGCATCGGATCGTAGTGCACCGAGACCACCGAGCCCTCCGCCACGCCTGCCTCGACACGGAGTCCCGGCTGCTCCTCGAAGCGCAGCCGCCGTACCGTCCCGGTCGCCGGGCGGAAGCCTTCCTCGCCCGGGACCTCGGCGTAGAGCCGCACCTCGATCGCGTGACCGCGGCGGGTCGGAGCGAGCGCCTCGGCCGGCAGGGGGTGGCCCTCGGCGACGAGGATCTGCAGCCGGACGAGATCGAGCCCGGTGAGGCACTCGGTCACCGGGTGCTCCACCTGCAGGCGCGTGTTCACCTCGAGGAACGCGAAGCGTCCGTCGGGGGCGAGCAGGAACTCGACGGTGCCCGCGCCGCGGTAGTCGATCTCGCGCGCGAGGCGCACGGCGGCCGCCCCCATCCGCGCGCGCAGCTCCTCGTCGAGCGCCGGCGACGGCGCCTCCTCGACGATCTTCTGGTAGCGGCGCTGGATCGAGCACTCGCGCTCGAAGAGGTGCACCACGTTGCCGTGCGCGTCGGCGAAGATTTGTACCTCGACGTGGCGCGGCGCTTCCACGTACGGCTCGAGGAAGACGGTGTCGTCGCCGAACGCGCTCGCGGCCTCGCGGCGCGCGCTCGCCAGCGCGTCGTCGAGCTCGGCGCGCGAGCGCACGATGCGCATGCCGCGTCCACCGCCGCCGGCCGACGCCTTGACGAGCAGCGGCAGGCCGAGTGCGCGCACCGCGGCGTCGAGCGTGCTCGCGTCGGCGCGCGCGACCTCGCGCGTCTCGAGCAGCGGAACGTCGCAGCGTGCCGCGACGCGCTTCGCCTCGAGCTTCGAGCCCATGGCGGCGATCGCCCGCGCCGGTGGACCGACGAAGGTGACGCCAGCCTCCTCGCACGCGGCCGCGAAGCGCGCGTCCTCCGAGAGGAAGCCGTAGCCCGGGTGGATCGCGTCGGCGCCGGTCGCGCGCGCCGCGGCGACGATCGCTTCGCCGCGCAGGTACGACTCTGCGGGCGTGGCGCCTCCGAGCGCGACCGCCTCGTCGGCCTCGGCGACGAACGGCTCACCGCGATCGGGATCGGAGAACACCGCGACCGTTGCGATGCCCATCACGCGGCAGGTGCGCTGCACGCGACGCGCGATCTCGCCGCGGTTCGCGACCAGCAGCTTGCGGATCGCCTTTGGCTGGGCAGGGCTCGACATGGCTCGCTCGCCGCTCACATCCGGAAGACGCCGAAGCCGCGCGCACCGCGCACCTCGGCGGAGTGGCACGCCGACAGCGCCATGCCGAGGACCGTGCGGCTGTCGCGCGGGTCGATGATGCCGTCGTCGTAGAGGCGTGCCGTGTTGAACGCGGCGAGCGATTCGCGCTCGATCTGGTCCTCGACGACCTTGCGCAGGAAGGCGTCCTTCTCCTCGTCCACCGTCTGTCCAGCCGCCTCCGCCGCTGCGCGGCCGACGATCGACAGCACGCCCGCGAGCTGCTGCGGGCCCATCACCGCGGTCTTGCTGTTCGGCCAGGTGAACAGGAAGCGTGGCTCGTACGCGCGGCCGCACATGCCGTAGTTGCCGGCGCCGTAGCTCGAGCCCATGACCAGCGTCAGGTGCGGCACGCCGCTGTTCGACACGGCGTTGATCATCTTCGAGCCGTCCTTGATCATTCCGCGCTGCTCGTAGGCCTTGCCGACCATGTAGCCGGTCGTGTTCTGCAGGAAGACGAGCGGCACGTCGCTCTGGTTCGCGAGCTGGATGAACTGCGCCGCCTTCTCGGCCTCCTCGGAGAACAGGATCCCCACCTGGTTCGCGAGGATCCCGACCGGGTAGCCGTGTATCGACGCCCATCCGGTGACCAGGTTCGCGCCGTAGAGAGGCTTGAACTCGTCGAAGCGACTGCCGTCGACGATGCGCGCGATCACCGCGCGCGCGTCGATCGGCTGCTTCAGATCGAGCGACGCGATGCCGAGCAGATCCTCGGCGTCGTGCAGCGGCTCGTCCGGGCGCTGCGTCGGTCCGGGCCCGAGCTTGCGCCAGTTGAGGCGCGCGACGACGTCGCGCCCGATGCGCACGCAGTCGCGCTCGTCGAGCGCCAGGTAGTCGGCGACGCCCGAAACCCGTGCGTGCATCTCCGCGCCGCCGAGCTCCTCGTCGTCGGCGACCTCGCCGGTCGCCATCTTCACCAGCGGGGGACCGCCGAGAAAGACCTTCGCCTGTCCCTTCACCAGCACCGTGTAGTCGCACAGCCCCGGGAGATACGCACCGCCGGCCGTGGCGTTGCCGAAAACCAGGGCGACCGTAGGGATGCCCGCGGCCGAGAGCTGCGTGAGATTGCGAAACGTCGCTCCGCCCGGGACGAAGATCTCCGACTGGCGCGGCAGGTCGGCGCCGCCCGACTCGACGAGGTTGATCAGCGGCAGCCGGTTCTCGCGCGCGACGTCCATCGCGCGCAGCGCCTTCTTGAGCGAGTACGGGTTGGTCGCGCCGCCGCGCACCGTCGGGTCGTGCGCGATCACCACGCACTCGACGTCCGAGACGACGCCCAACCCGGTCACGACGCTCGCGCCGACGACGTAGTCCGTTCCGGTCGCGGCGAGCGGCGACAGCTCGAGGAACGGCGCGTCCTGGTCGAGCAGCAGCTCGACGCGCTCGCGCGGCAGCAGCTTGCCACGCTCGTGGTGGCGCTTCAGGTACTTCGCGCCGCCGCCGGCGCACGCGAGCGCCACCTGCTCGTCGAGCTCCGCGAGCTTCGCGAGCATGCCCTCGCGGTTGGTCCGGAAGGCATCGGACGCGGTGTCGACGCGCGAGGGCAGGATCGCCATGGCCCCGCTCTTAGCGAGCCGCGTGGCGTCAGGCGAGAGCCCGCGCGCGTCGTGACGACGCAGTGCGGCTCGACGTCAGCTCATCGCCGGACGCGGCGGTAGCTCGTCCATCGACATCAGCGTGCGCGTCGGGCCGTGCGCGTCGAGCAGCTCGTCGAACACGCGCGCCTGATCGGCCGCTCCCGCTCCGCGTGCCTGGTCGAGAACGAGCAGGAGCAGCGGCACGCCCCGCTTGTCGCCGAACCAGATCGAGCGCCCGCCGCTCGCCCCCTCGCCCGGCTGCGGGTCGCGGAAGTTGACCTGTGCGATCGCGTGGCAGTGCAGGTGCAGGTGGAAGGGCTCGGTGCACAGATGCGCCCACCCGTCGCGGATCTCCAGGGACGCGAGGTCGCCGAACACCTCGACCACCCCGACCGGATTGCGCATCACGACCCGTGCCTTGCCGAGCGCCCGGCAGGCTCGCAGCAGATCCTCCGTGAACGCGACCGCCTCTTCCGTCATGCCGTTCCCCTCCCCCGGCTGGCGCCGGCTCGAGAGCGGCCACCCGCGGCCGCCGCGATCCTCGTCCTAGATCAACTGAAATTGAAAGTCAATTTCATTTACGCCAGATGCACGCGTGGCCGGGTACGCCGCTCGGGCGCCCGGCCACGATCGACCGCTCCCGCCGCCGCGCCGCGGCGGCGCTCGCTCAGGACTCCTCGTGGATCTGCTGCGCGAGGTACATCTTCTCGCCGAGCTGTTCGATCAGCGTGAGCTGCGCCTCCAGCCAGTCGATGTGCTCCTCTTCCGATTCGAGCATCTCGTCGAGGATCTCGCGCGTGCCGTTGTCGCCGATCTCGACCGCGAGCGCGATCGCCTGGTTGAACTTCTTCTGCGCGTCGTACTCGAGCGCGAGGTCGAGCCGCAGCTGCTCGGCGGGAGTCTCGCCGACGGCGACCTTGTTCAGCCGCTGCATGTTCGGGATGCCGTCGAGGAAGAGGATGCGCTCGATCAGGTCGTCGGCGTGCTTCATCTCGCCGATCGACTCCTCGTAGTTCTTCTTCGCGAGCCGCTTGTAGCCCCAGTTCGCGCACATCTTGTAGTGGATGAAGTACTGGTTGATGCCGGTGAGCTCGCCGGTCAGCAGCTCGTTCAGCGCGTCGATCACCTTCTTGTTGCCCTTCAAGCGAGGCCTCCTTCCCTGCTCGCTCCGAACCCGGAGCGCTCCGACACGTGCTTGAGGGATACCACAGGGAGCCGCTGCGCGGAACCCACCGGTCGTAAATCGCAAACTTGGCTGAAATTGATTTTCGATTTCAGCCGGCCGCGAGAGTCGCGCGACACCCCGCCGACTCGAGGATCGGATCCAGGGCGCTGCGGTCCTCGATCGCGGCGTAGCGCCGGCGCAGCGCCGCGAGCGACTTCGCGTGGTACTTCTGCGGCTCCTGGCGGAACGGCTTGCCACCGAGATCCAGCGCGACCTCGGACGCGCCAGCCGCGAGCGCCCGTGCGTTGGCGACGCTCCACGGCAGGAACACCGCGCCCACCTCGTCGCGCAGCAGCGGCGCGAGGGTCGGTGCGAGGGCCGGCCAGGCCTCGAACGGCCCCTCGGCGACGGGATCGAGCATGCGCTCGATCCACGCGAGGACGCGCGGCGCGCGCGCGCGCAGGATCGCCCCCGGCGTCGGGTCGGTCGAGCACTGGTGGAGCTGCGCGAACAGCCCGAAGTCGCCGAACGCGGGCCGTCCGCCGAAGAGGAACGGGCGGCTCGCGAGGTGCTGCTCGAGGATCTCGAGCTGGCGCAGCAGCGAGCCCTCGATCTGCCCGCGGGTCGCCTCCGACGAACCGACCAGCGCCAGACGCGGCACCATGCGCGAGCGCACCATCTCGATCGCGCCGGCGACGCTCCCCTCGTCGAGGTCGGGCATCATGCTGCGCGCGAGGCGCTCGCCCGCCGAGCGCTGGTCGGCCTCGTAGAACCAGCGGTAGTGGAACATCGGCTTGTTGCCCCACTCGTCGCCGTACTCCTCGATCAGCGCCGAGAGAAAGCGCAGGACGGGATCATCCGGATGGATCGACGGCTCGGGGTACGACGCCTCGAAGTGCTCGACGATCGGCGTCGAGTCCTGCCAGCTCTTGCCATCCGGACCGACCACCAGCGGCACCAGCGGCAGCTTCGCGTGACGCCGGAACTCGTCCTCGTTGGCCGAGCTCCGCACCACCCACTCGTGCGGGATCCTCTTGTAGCGGAAGTACGATCGTACCTTGACGGAGTACGGGGACAGCTCGGAGCCGAAGATGCGGTAGCGGGTGTCGTTCGTCACGGGTGTCTCCTTCGGCGTAGCACGGTGCGCACGTGGCGCAGGCGTCAGCCCTCGGCGGCGGGCGCGTCGTCGGACTCGCTGACGTCGCCCGAGAGCGTACGGCCGAGCAGCGCCGCGATCATTCGCGCCAGCACCTTGCGCGCACGCTCGACCGAGAGCCCCTGGTGGCGACGGAGGTGCTCCCAGGTGGACCAGCTCGCCGCAGCCCCGAGTGCCGCGGCGACGTCGCGGCGCTCGGCCGGCGCCAGCTCCGCCAGCTCGCGTGCGAACACGCGCTCCATCTCGCGGCGCCCGCGCGCGCGCGCCTGCTCGAGGCGGGTGCGCACCTCCTCGGAGAACGGCTCGACGCGCAGCGACGCACGCCGCACCGGCGCGATCGCCTCGAGCACGCGCGAACGGCGCGTCACCAGCATCGAGAGCCGCGCGCCGAAGCTGCCGCCGGTCGGGATCGGCACGAGCAGCGGCGCGAGACGCTCCATCTGCAGGTCCGCGGCGGCGGCGAACAGAGTCTCGAGGCTCTCGAAGTGCTGGAAGACCGAGCGCAGCGACACGCCCGCGCGCTGCGCGATCTGCGCCGCGGTGGGACGCACGTCGCCCTCCTCGAACAGGTCGAGGAGCGCGCCGACCACGGCACGCCGCGAGCGCTCGCTACGCGCGAGACGCCCGTCGAGGCGAGCGACCGGCTTGACGTCCACGGAGATCGATTAGTGCATCGTTAGTGCGAATTCAATCGAGCCGTCGGTCGCTCAGTAGGCGTCGCCGCGGAGGAGCGCATCGGAACCGCCGTCGGCGTAGAGAACCGTGCCGCAGCAGAAGGCGCCGTCGGGCCCGAGCAGGAACGCGACCGCGGCTGCGATCTGCGCCGGATCGCCGAAGCCCCCGAGCGGGATCGGGAAGCCGCGGATCGCCGGCCCGAACTGCGGATCGTCGAGCCCTTCCTGCAGGAGCGGGGTCTGCACCGCACCGGGTGCGACGGCGTTCAAGCGGATCCCCGCGCCCGCCCAGTCGGCCCCGGGTGCGTTGCGTCGCACCCAGCGCGCGAGCGCCAGCTTCGAGCCGGCATAGACCGACGAGCCGTCGAGCGCCGCGGCGAGCCGGCGCGCAACCGCCTCCTCGCCACCGAGGCAGGCGCCGACCAGCGCGCCGTCGCCCTGCGGAACGATGTTCGCCGAGTTCGACGAGATCGCGACGGCGGCCGACCCCGGACGCGCCGCGAGCAGTGGGCGCAGCCCCGCGAGCGTCGCGACGGCGCCGAAGTAGTTGACCGACACCAGCGTCTCGCGCGACGCGACCTGAGGACCGAGGCCGGCGCACGCGACCACGCCGTCGAGCCCGTCACCGGCGAGCGCGCGCACGCCGGCGATCGCGCGCTCTCGTCCAGCCGGCTCGGCGAGGTCCGCGGCCACGTCGGCCGTCCGCAAGTCGACGCCGATCACGCGACAGCCTTCGCACGCGAGCCGCGCGCACACCGCCGCACCGATCCCCGACGCCGAGCCCGTCACCGCGATCACGCGCATCCGTCGCTCCCCGTGTCCCGCGCTGCCATCGCGCACCGTCGCGCGGGTCCGACAGCACTACGGCGACCGGCCAGCAACGTGCAAGCGCAACGCAAGCGCAACGCGCGCGCCATCGCTCCACGACGCGCCGCCGTGCGCGGAGAACCGATTTGACAACCCGGTATCCCCCCGGCATCGCTTGAAGCCGCATGCAGACCAGCATCCAGGCGATCAACGAGGCGGTGCAGCGCGCGGCGGCGTGGGTCGAGCCGCTGCAGCGCGAGATCGCGCGCACCATCGTCGGCCAGCAGACGCTCGTCGACCGCCTGCTGATCGCGCTCATCGGCAACGGCCACGTGCTGCTCGAGGGCGTCCCCGGGCTCGCGAAGACGCTGTCGTTGAAGACGCTCGCCGCGGCGACGCAGGCGCGCTTCCAGCGGCTGCAGTTCACCCCCGACATGCTACCGGCCGACATCGTCGGCACGCTCATCTACAACCCCCAGGACGGCCGCTTCGTCACCAAGCACGGACCGATCTTCACCAACCTGGTGCTCGCCGACGAGATCAACCGCGCGCCGGCGAAGGTGCAGAGCGCGCTGCTCGAGGCGATGCAGGAGCGCCAGGTGACGATCGGCGAGCAGACGTATCCGCTGCCCGAGCCGTTCCTGGTCATGGCGACCCAGAACCCGATCGAGCAGGAAGGGACGTACCCGCTGCCCGAGGCGCAGGTCGACCGCTTCATGCTGAAGGTCGTGGTCGACTACCCGAGCAAGGAGGAGGAGCGCCGCATCCTCGACCTGATGGCGACGTCCGCCCCGCTGCCCCCGGTGAGCGCGGTGCTCGATCCCGCGCACATCCTCGAGGCGCGCCGCGTCGCCGACACGATCTACGTCGACGACAAGGTGAAGGACTACATCGTCGAGATCGTCTGGGCGACGCGGCATCCCGAGGACTACAAGCTCGATCTGCGACCGTTCATCCGCTACGGCGCGTCGCCGCGCGCGACGATCAACCTGACGCTCGCCGCGAAGGCGTGCGCGTTCCTCGCCGGCCGCGGCTACGTGACGCCGCAGGACGTGAAGAGCATCGGCATGGACGTGCTGCGCCACCGCGTCGTCGTGAGCTACGAGGCCGAGGCCGAGAACCTGCGCAGCGAGGACGTGGTGGGCCGCATCTTCGACACCGTTCCCGTTCCGTGAGCCTGAGCGCCGAGAAGACCCGCGAGATCATGGAGCGCGTGCGGCACATCGAGATCCGCACCGGCCGCCTCGCGCGCGACACCTTCGCCGGGCAGTACCACTCGGTCTTCAAGGGCCGCGGCATGGACTTCGAGGAGGTGCGCGAGTACGTGCCCGGCGACGAGGTGCGCGCGATCGACTGGAACGTGACCGCACGCACGGGCCGTCCCTTCATCAAGAAGTTCCGCGAGGAGCGCGAGCTGACGATCGTCCTGCTGGTCGATCTGAGCGCATCGGGGCACTTCGGCTCGGTCACGCAGAGCAAGCGCGAGCTCGCCGCCGAGGTCGCGAGCGTGCTCGCGTTCGCGGCCGTGCGCAACAACGACAAGGTCGGGCTGATCCTGTTCACCGACGAGGTCGAGCAGTACATCCCGCCGCGCAAGGGGCGCAGCCACGTGCTGCGCGTGGTGCGCGAGATCCTGTTCTTCGACGCGCGCCGCCGCGGCACCGACGTCGTGCGCGCGCTCGAGTACGCGAACCACGTGCTGAAGCGGCGCACCGTCGTGTTTCTGCTGTCGGACTTCCTGGTCGCCGCGCGTGCGCGCGGCGGCGCGACGCCGAGTCCGTACGGTCCGGGGAGCGAGCTCCGGCGCACCCTCGAGGTGACGGCGCGACGCCACGATCTCGTCGGCGTCGTCGTGTCCGACCCGCGCGAGGCGGAGCTGCCCGACGTCGGGCGCGTCGTGCTCGAGGACGCCGAGACCGGCGAGCAGATGGAGATCGACACGCACGACCCGGCGACCCGCGACGGCTTTGCCGCCGTCGCGCAAGAGCGCCGCGGGGCGCTCTTGCAGGCGCTGCGCGGCGCCGGCATCGACACCCTGGAGCTCAGCACCGCCACGCCCTACCTGTCGGCCCTGCTGCGCTTCTTTCAGCGGCGGGCGGCACGGCTCGGATGACGCCCGCCGCGACGGCCACGAGCGGCGTCGCGGCCCCGAGCCCGACGCCGGCGGACATCCGCGACATCCGCGGCCCGGTGCCGATCCCGATCGCCTGGCTCGTCCCGGCGCTCGTCCTCGGCGCGCTGCTGCTGGCGGCGGCCCTCGCCTGGCTCGCGCGCCGCTGGTGGCAGCGCCGTGCGCGCCGCGTACCACCGCCCCGCCCCGCCGACCTGGTGGCGCTGGAGCGCCTCGAGGCGGCGCGCGCTCTGCTCGACCCGCCGCACGCGCGCGAGTACGGCTTCGCCGTGAGCGAGGCGATCCGCCTCTACCTCGAGGACCGCTTCGCGCTGCGCGCGCCGCGACGGACCACCGAGGAGTTCCTCGGCGAGCTGGTGCGCGCCCCAGCACCCGGCCTCGAGACGCACGCGGCGGCGCTGGGCGACTTCCTGCGCAGCAGCGACCTCGTCAAGTTCGCGCGCGCGTCGCTGGCGCGCGAGGAGATGGAGGACCTGCACGCGAGCGCGGTGCGCTTCGTCCGCGAGACGGCACCCGGGGAGCGGAAGCCCGCGTGACCACCTGGCGCTTCGCGAACCCGCAGCTCCTGTGGCTGCTCGTCCTGCTGCCGCTGCTCGCGGCGCTGCGCGGTCGGGCGGGACAGGGCGTCGCGGCCCTCCTCTACCCCGCCGCGGACATCGTGCGACGCAGCGGTCGTGCGGTCACGTCGTCGGCGGGACGCATGCGGCTCTTGCTGCGCGCGCTCGCGCTCGCGCTGCTGATCGTGGCGCTGGCGCGCCCGCAGCAGGGAATCGGCACCGCCGAGGTGGAGACCAGCGGCATCGACATCGTGCTCGGCATCGACGTCTCGGGCTCGATGCGCGCGCTCGACTTCGAGCTCGACGGCCAGCGCGCCGACCGTCTTCAGGTGGTGAAGTCCGTCGTCCGCCGCTTCGTCGAGGCGCGCAAGGAAGATCGCCTCGGAATCGTCGGCTTCGCGGGGCGCCCGTACCTGGTGAGCCCGCTCACGCTCGACCACGACTGGCTGACGCAGAACCTCGAGCGCGTGCGCATCGGGCTGATCGAGGACGGCACCGCCGTCGGCTCCGCGATCGCGGCGAGCGTCAACCGGCTGCGCGACCAGAAGGCCAAGTCGAAGGTCGTGATCCTGCTCACCGACGGCGTCAACAACGCCGGCAAGGTGGCACCGCTGACCGCGGCCGAGGCGGCGCGAGCGCTCGGCATCAAGGTGTACACCATCGCCGCCGGCACGCAGGGCGAGGCGCCCATGCCGGTGGTCGATCGGTTCGGTAACGAGCGGGTGGTGATGGCCCCGGTGGAGGTCGACGAGGACACGCTGCGCAAGGTCGCGGAGACGACCGGAGGCGCCTTCTTCCGCGCCACCGACACCGCGACCCTCGAGGGCATCTACGCCCAGATCGACCAGCTCGAGCGCACCACCGAGACCGTCAAGCGCTACGAGCAGTACCACGAGCTCTTCTTCTGGCCGCTACTGCTCGGGCTGCTCGTGCTCGCCGCCGAGCTCGTCCTGGCCGAGACGCGCCTGCGGAGCCTGCCGTGACGATCGCGAGCCCGCCCTGGCTGCTCGCGACGCTCGCCGCCGTCGCGGGTCTGCTGCTCTTCTGGCGCGCCGCGGATCGGCGGCGCCGCGAAGCACTCGAGCGCTTCGCAGCCCCGCAGCTCATCGCAGACCTGACCGCCGGCCTCTCGCAACGCCGGCGCAGCATCAAGCGGGCGATCGTCGCCGGCGGCGTCGCGCTCGCGGGGATCGCGCTCGCCGGCCCGCAGTACGGCTTCACCTGGGAGGAGACGCAGCGTCGCGGCATCGACGTGCTGATCGCGCTCGACACCTCGCGCAGCATGCTCGCGCAGGACGTTGCCCCGAGCCGCCTCGAGCGCGCGAAGCTCGCCGTGCGCGACCTGGTCGAGAAGCTCGGCAGCGATCGCGTGGGCCTGATCGCGTTCGCCGGCACGGCCTTCCTGCAGTCGCCTCTGACGCTCGACCACGCCGCCTTCCTGGAAGCGCTCGACGCGCTGCATCCGGGCGTGATCCCGGCACCCGGCAGCGACCTCGCGAGCGCGCTGCGCACCGCCGAGGAGGCGCTGCGCACCGAGGCGCGCAACGTCAAGCTCCTGGTCCTGTTCAGCGACGGCGAGGACCTCGGCGGCGGTGCGGTCGCCGCCGCGGAGCAGGCGGCGACGCAGGGCATCCGCGTCTTCACGGTCGGCGTCGGCAGCGACGCCGGCGAGCTGATCCCGATCCCCGGAGCCGGCGGCAAGACCGAGTTCCTGAAGGACCCCGACGGACAGTTCGTCAAGTCGCGCCTCGATGCGGCGACCCTGCGGCGCGTCGCCGAGATCACCGGCGGCTTCTACGAGCCGCTCGGCCGCCAGGGCGAGGCCGTCGACGCGATCTACGAGCGAGCGCTCGCGCCGCTGCCGAAGGAGGAGCTCGCTTCGCGCATGCGGCGGGTCCCGATCGACCGCTACCAGTGGCCGCTCGCGCTCGCGATCCTCTGCCTCGCGCTCGAGCCCCTGCTGCGCGAGCGCCGCAGCCGGCGCGCGAGCGACGCGGCACCGCTGCTCCTGCTCGCACTCGCGGCGCTCGCGGGCGCGAGCCCTGCACATGCCGCGTCGCCGCGTGAGGCCGAGCGCCTCTACCACGCGGGCGAGTACGGCAAGGCGCTCGCCGAGTATCGGGCGGCGCTCGAGGCGTCGGGCGCGGACCCGAAGCTCTCGTTCAACCTCGGTGCCGCCGCGTACCGGGCCGGTGCCTACTCCGACGCCGCCGCGGCGTTCGCCGGCGCGCTCGCGAGCGACGACCCGCGCCTGCAGGAGCAGGGCTTCTACAACCTGGGCAACACGCAGTACCGCCTCGGCGAGAAGAGCGTCGAGTCGAATCCGCAGCAGGCCATGCAGGCCTGGCAGCAGTCCCTCGAGGCGTACGAGGCGGCACTCGCGCTCGACCCGCAGGACCAGGACGCGACCTTCAACCGCGACTTCGTGAAGCGCGCGCTCGAGGAGCTGCAGAAGCAGCAGCAACAGCAGCCGTCGCAGGACGATCCGAAGCAAGAGCAGAAGGAGCAAAAGGACCAGAAGGACGAGCAGAAGGACGACCAGCAGCAGGCGGACGGCGAGCAGAACGAGCAACCGTCCGACGATCGGCACGAGCGAGACCAGCAGCAGGCGAAGCAGGACGAGCCGAGTCCGCAGCAGAGCCCGGGCGGGCAGCAGCAAGAGCAGAACGAGCAAGAGCCGCAGGAGAAGCCGCAGGACCAGCAGCAGGCCAGCTCCGACGCGAGCGAGCAGCAGCCGCCCGAGCAGGACGAGAAGCCGTCGCAAGGCGGCGAGAGCCCGTCCGGCGACGGCGAGCAGCAGCAGGCGTCGGCGCAGCAGGTTCCGGGTCAGATGAGCCCGAGCGAGGCGCGCGAGCTGCTCGACTCGCTCAAGGATGGCGAGGCGACGCTGCAGGAGCTCGAGGCTGGACAGGAGCCGCGGCAGCGCGCCCGTGCGGCCGTGGAGCGCGACTGGTGAGCACGACCTTGCCGCACCCGTGCGCGTCGCGCGATCTCGCGGTCCGTGCGACCCGGCTCCGCGCGCGCCGGCAGGCCACGTGGACCCTCGTGCTGGTCGTGCTCGCGATCGCGTGGGCCGGCGCCGCGCTCGCAAGCTCCGCACGCATGATCGCCGAGATCCGGCCCACCGAGATCCCGCTCGGCCAGACGGCGCGCCTCGTCGTGACGATGACCGGCGTGCAGAGCGCCCCCGCCCCGCGCGTGCCAGCGGTGGATGGCCTCGGCATCCAGAGCCTCGGCCAGACGACCAGCGTGCAGATCGTGAACGGCGCGGTGAACGCCGAGGTGACGCACAATTTCCTGCTCGAGCCGGCGCGCGTGGGCACGTTCACCATTCCCGGCCTGACCGCGCAGATCGACGGCGAGCGGCTCGCGACGCGGCCGCTCACCCTGCGGGTCGTCGCGGCCGACGCGGTCCCTCGCGCCGGCATCGCTCCCAAGGGGAACCCCGACGACGAGGTTGGCCCGGCACCGGTGTCGCTTCGCCTGGTGGCGCCGAAGCGCGACCTCTTCGTCGGCGAGCTGCTGCCGGTCGAGCTCGTCCTGCAGATCCGCGAGGGCGTGCGCGTCACCGAGGTCACGGCGCCGACCTTCGCCGGTGAGGCCTTCACGGTGAGCCGCCCGGCGGACGCCCAGCCGGCGCAGACCACCGAGGTGATCGACGGCGTCCGCTGGGTGGTGGCGACCTTCCCGCTCGCGATCTCGCCGGTCACCGCCGGCGAGTTCCCGCTCACCGGCAAGATCGAGGTCACCGCGTACGTTCCCGGCGGCGGACGCCGCCGCTTCGGCGGTGCGCTCAACGACCCCTTCTTCGATTCGTTCTTCGGCGGCGGCGGCGCGCAGCGAAAGATCCCGCTCGCGACGCCCGAGCGGACGGTGCGCGTGCTGCCGATCCCCGAGGCCGGCCGGCCGGCGAGCTACACCGGAGCGATCGGCGAGTTCACGGTGCAGGCGTCGGCCACGCCGGCGAAGGTCCTGCTCGGCGATCCGGTGACGCTCACCACGACCGTCAAGGGCAAGGGGAACTTCGACCGTCTCGGCGTGCCCGAGATGAGCACCGACGCGCAGTGGAAGACCTACCCCGCGAGCAGCCGCTTCGAGCCGACCGACGCGCTCGGCAGCGCGGGCCGCAAGGTCTCCGAGCAGGCGGTCGTCGCGCTCGACCCGATGCTGAAGGCCATTCCCGCCCGCCCCTTCAGCTACTTCGATCCCGACGCGCGCCGCTACGTCGAGCTCGCGACGCAGCCGATCGCCCTCACCATCGAGGCGCCGCCGCGCGGCGCGGCTTCCGGTGCCGCGCCCGGGTCGCTCGCGCGCGGTCGCGGCGACACCCCGAGCGAGCAGTGGGAGCTCGCGCCGAACCAGATCGCGCCCGGCCCCGCCGTGCCGACCGGCCCGCCGGTCGCGACGCGCGGGTGGTTCCTCTTGCTGCAGCTGGTCCCGCTGGTCGTGCTCGGTGCGGGCGTGCTGTGGATCCGGCGCAGCGATCGCCTGCGCTCCGACCCCGTGCACACGCGCCGCCTCGCGGCACGAAGGCGCGTCGGGATCGAGACCGAGGAGCTGAACCGCGCCGCGCGTGCCGGCGACGCCCAGGCGTTCTTCGCCGCGGCCCGGCGCGCGCTGCAGGAGCAGCTCGCGCGCGATCCCGACCGCGCCGCAGAGAGCCTCACCTTGGCCGAGCTGGAGGGCCTCGTCGGCGAGCGCCCGGAGCTGCGCGAGGAGCTGCGTCAGATCGTGAGCCGCGCCGACGCCGTCGCCTACTCGCGGGAGCAGATGCTCGCGGCGAAGCTGCACGAGTGGCGCGAGCGCGTCGTCGCCCTGCTGCGCGCGCTCGACGAGCCGGAGGGGCGCGGCCGATGATCTGCGAGCCGCACGTGAGCGCGCGCCCGCGGCGCGCACCGGTGCACGCGCAGGCAACGCCCGGCGCACGCCGCCCGCACGACGGCGTCGCGCTGCTCGTCTTCGCAGCCGTGGTCACAGCCTTCTTCACAGCCTTCTTCACACCCTTCGTCGCAGTCGGCCTCGCAGCCGGGCCCGGTGTCACGACGGCTCGCGCGGACGAGCGGACCGACGCGTTCGAGCGCGCCAACGCCGCCTTCGCCGCCGGCGACTTCGTCGCCGCGCAGGACGGGTTCGCGGCGATCGTGGCGCAGGACGGTCCGTCCGCGGCGGTGCTCTACAACCTCGGCAACGCGAGCTTCCGCGCCGGCCGCATCGGTGAGGCCGTGCTGAGCTACGAGCGCGCGCTGCTGCTCGCGCCGCGCGACCAGGACGTGCGCGCCAACCTGCGGCAGGTGCGCAAGGCAGCCGGCCTCGACGAGCCGGAGCCCGGCCGCTGGACGCGCACCGTGCGCCTGCTGAGCGCCGACGCCTGGGCGTGGATCGCGAGCGGCGCCCTGTACCTGCTCTGTGCGGCGCTGCTCGCGCTGCGCCTCGTTCGCCGCTTCGACCAGGGCCATCCCGCGCGCAGCCTGCTGCGCACCAGCACCGTGCTGCTCGCCACGACGATGCTCGTCGCGGGCGCCGCCGCGGCGACGCGCCTCGGCGACCGCGACCGCGCGGTGGTGCTCGACGGGGCCCCCGCGCTGCGCGTCGCGCCCTACCCGTCGGCGACCGTATCGAGCGACCTCGCGCCGGGAGAGGTCGTCCGCATCGAGCGCACGCACCAGGGCTTCAGCCTGGTGCGCACCGCAGCCGGGCGGTCGGGCTGGCTCGGCGACGACGCGCTGGCTCGCGTCGCCTCGGTGGCTCCCTGATCGCTGGCATCCATCGTGCTCCTCCCCGGCGCGATGATGCGCCGAAGACGCGTCCAGCGCGTGCGTGATGGATTCTCCATGACGCAGGAGCGGGCGCTGCCCAGCATGCGGGCAGCGCGCTGCCGGTCGCTTGGGCAGTCGGCGCGAACTGACGGGGAGCCATGGAAACCAAGCACCTCCGCACCCTCGTGACGATCGTCGAGCTGTCGAGCTTCACCCGGGCGGGCGTCAAGCTCGGCTTGAGCCAGTCGGCGATCAGCCAGCAGATCGGCGCGCTCGAGCGACAGCTCGGAGTGCGGCTGCTGCGCCGTACCGGCACCGGGGCGCGCCCGACCGCGGCGGGCGAGCTGCTGGTCAATCACGCGCGCCAGATCATCGCGCGCATCGACGCGGCGCGCCGCCAGGTGTCCGAGTTCGACTCCTCGTCCGGCGGCGTGCTGCGCGTCGGCGCGGGCGGCGCCGTCTGTCATCACATCCTGCCCGGTGTGCTCGCCGCGCTGCGCGAGGCCTTCCCGCGCCTCGAGCTGCACGTCCGGAGCGCCCATACCGATCTGACCCTCGAGCGCCTGCTCGGCGGCGAGATCGATGCCGGCGTCCTCACCCTGCCCGTCGTGCAGCCCCGGTTGCGCCTGGTCGAGGCGGGTAGCGACGAGCTCGTCCTGATCGCCGCACCGTCCCACCCGCTCGCAGCGCGCAGCCAGGTGGATCCGGTCGACCTCGCCGACGAGCCGCTGCTGATCTGCGAGCGGCGCAGCCGGACCTTCCACCTGGTCGAGCGCCGGCTGCTCGAGGCAGGCGTGTTCCCGCGGGTCGCGATGGAGATCGACCACCAGGAGGCGGTGACGAAGATGGTCGCGACCGGGCTCGGCGTCGCGATCGTGCCGCGCTGGGCGGTCGTCGACGAGGTGGAGGCCGCTGCGGTGACGGCGGTGCCCTTCGCCGAGGGTGGCCTGCGTCGCGACTGGGCGGTCGGATTCCTCGAGGAGTCCCAGCCGCGTCAGGCGCTGCGCGCCTTCGTGCGCCTGTGCGCCGAGCGCATCCCACCGGTCCTCGCGGCCGAGAGCGCGGCGCGCACGCGCATGAGCGCGCCCAGCTGAGCCTTCAGGCGAGCCGGACGCGCTCGCGTGCGCCGGGCCCCTCGGGCACCTCGTCCGCGCCCGGCACCTGCGACGAGGTCTGCAAAAGGTCGGCAAGCGTCGTGCGTGCGAGCTCCGTGCGCCGCTCGGCCTCGAGCGCCTGCAGGAGCCGCGAGACGCGCGGGTCGGCTCCGTCGGGCGAGCGCGCCTCGCCGAACTGGTCGGCGAGCAGTGTCAGCTCGATCGTCGCCGGATCGCGCGCCAGCACGAAGCACTCGTCGTCGGCATCCACCGCGGCGAGCGTGCCGGCGTCGCGGAGTCGGGTGACGCAGTCCGCGACCAGCTCGCTGCTCACGTCGAGATCGCGCGCCAGCGTACCCAGCTCGACCGGCCCCGCCCCGCTGCGGAAGCGTTCCGCCGCACGCACCAGAACGTGCAGCGCCACCGCCCAGCGCGACACGTCGCGTCCGCGCTCGTCCTCGGGCTCGGGACCGTACTCGATCACCGCCGCGAGCTGCGCGCCGGCGAGCACCACCGCCCAGCTGACGTAGATCCACACCAGCGTGACCGGGAGCTGCGCGAGCGCGCCGTAGATCGCGTTCGCGCGCGCGACGCCGACCTGAAGCGACACGTACCCGGTCTGGACGATCTGCCACGCGCAGCCCGCGACCAGCGCGGCGATCAGGATGGACTTCGGGTGCGGCCGGCGGTTCGGCATGACCGCGTACAGGATGGCGAGCGCGACCACGTTCATGGCCACCGGAGCGAGGCGCAGCGCCGCGAGCACGAGCCCGTGCAGCAGCTCGATCGACAGCAGGCGGTTCAGGAAGCTCTGCTCGCGCAGCGCCGAGGTGAGGCCCACCGCGAACAGCAGCAGGAAAGGGATCAGCAGCACGACCGACACGTAGTCCGTGACCTTGCGGAACCACGTACGGCCGCGCACGACGCGCCACACCATGTTGAAGGTCGCCTCGATGTTCCCCAGCACCGAGATCACGGTGAAGATGAGGAACACCGCACCGAGCGCACCGATCGTCCCGACGTTGGTCTGGTCGATCCACTGCATCACGCGCCCGGTGACCTCGGGGTCGAGCGAGAGCCGCGACAGCAGCAGCGGCTCGAGCCGATGCTGCGCGCCGAGGCCCTTCAGGACCGCGAACATCAACGCGAACAGCGGGACGAGCGACAGGAGCGAGGTGTAGGTCAACGCGGCCGCGGCCTCGAGGCAGCGGTCGCCGTAGAAGCGCCGCACGGTCGCGGCGACGATCGCCCAGCCCGGCGGCCGCCACTGCGACAGACGATCGTCCGTCCTCCCCATCCTGGACTTCATTGTGCACGCGACACGGCGCTTGTCACCACGGAGCGCCCGCCATGGCACGGCCGAGGGCGCACGCTGGCGGCGCGCTCGACGTCAGCGCCAGGCGAAGACGGGCTGCTCGAAGTGCGCGACCCGCGTCGGGCGTCCGTGCACCGCGACCTCGCGAAACTGGTAGACGACGGCCGCCGTCGGCGCGTGGACGTCCGTGCGCACGGTGCCGCCGAGCGGCACCGAGATCAGCGGCCGGTCGCTCTCCGGGATGCTGCGGATGCGCGGCACGCCAGGTCGCTCGAGGTGCTCGAGCGGCACGCGGTGTACCGACGCGACCTCGCGCGGATCCGGCTCGAGGACGCAGCCCGCGCCGCCCCACACCACGATCGGCGTGATGACGAAGCCCGAGCGCGTGGGGTAGTCGTCGAGGGCGCCGAGCACGCTCTCGGCGCCGCACGCGAGCCCGACCTCCTCCTGCAGCTCGCGCAGCGCCGCCGCCTCGGGCGTCTCGTCGCCGTCGATCCGCCCGCCCGGCAGCGCCCACTGGCCGCCGTGGTTCGCGAGTCGCGGCGCGCGACGCGTCAGCACGAAGCACGCACGGCCGCGCTCGTCGGCGAGCACGGTGACGGCGACGGCCGCGCGCACCAGGCCGTCGTGTGCCGTCGCGACGCGCGCCGGGCCGAAGCCCTCGAGGTGGCTCGCGAGGCGCGCCCGCAGCGCGTCGTCGAAAGGGAACGGTTCGCTCTTCGGCATCGGCCCGCCTTCCGGCCTAGCACGCAGGTGGCGGCCACGCCGGCCGGCGCGCGCACCGGCCTCGCCCGGCGTGGGCGGCGAGTTGCAGGATCGGCGAGCGCTCGGATAACGATGTTCCTCCGGGGTGCCATGCCCCGCGACCAGCCAGGGAAGGAATCATGAGCGAGCTGAGCACCGCCGACCGTCTGCAGATCCAGGAGGTCCTGGCACGATACTCCCACTGCGTGGACCGCGGCCGCTGGGATCAGCTCGTCGAGCTGTTCACCGACGACTGCCGCCTCGACCTGAGCCAGCTCATGGGCCTCTACGAGGGCCGCGACGGCGTCCGGAAGTTCGGGGAGACGCTGGCACCGCTCGGCGTGTTCATGCGCCACCTCGTGACCAACGTCGTGATCGAGGGCGACGCCGAGCGTGCGCGCGTCGAGTGCTACGTCACCGCGGTCACCGGCTCGCCGCAGACGCCGAACCGCATGACCGGCTTCTACGACGACGAGCTCGTCAAGCAGAACGGCCGCTGGCTGCTGCACCGCCGCAAGCTGTCGATGGACCTGCCGGGCTGAGCGCCGTGAGCGTCGCCGCGATCTCCCCCGAGCACGGGCCGCCGAGCTTCGAGCTCGGCGAGCGCCTGACCGCCGAGCAGGTCGAGTTTCTCGACACGCACGGCTTCATCCGCTTCCGCCGCTTCGCGTCGCCCGAGACCGTCACGGAGCTGCGCGCCGAGGTCGAGGAGATCGACCGCCGGATCGTCGCCGAGGGCCGCACGCAGATCAACGGCGTGCCGCTCATCATCGGCACGCGCAAGGACGGCTCGCGCTACGTCCAGCGCATGTGCTTCGCCTCGACCTTCGGGCCGAAGCTGCACGCGTTCCTGCAAGATCCGCGGTTTCGCGCCATCCTCGAGGTCGCCGGCGAGGGCTACCGGATCGGCGAGCGCGAGCGCGACGGGCTGGTGGTCAATCACTTCCGGCACGAGGAGGGCTCGTCGTACGCGAAGCTCGGCTGGCACACCGACAGCCTGCGCGACGTGTTCTACTTCGAGAAGCCGCGACGCTATCTGAACGTCGGCTTCTACCTCGACGACTCCCCCAGGACGAAGGGCGGCGTGCGCGTCCTCGCGGGCACGCACGAGCAGAGCCTGTGGTCGATGCTCACGCGCAAGATCCACTTCATGAACTTCGAGCCCGATCCCGACGAGATCGCGATCGAGGCGGAGGCCGGTGACTTGACGATCCACGACGGCCGGCTCTGGCACCGGGTCGCGCAGGCGACCGTGACCGGCGACGCGAGCCAGCGGCGCGTCATGTACCTGCCGCTGATGAACGGCCCGGAGAAGCTGAAGGACGAGTCCAGCCCCACTCCGTTCTACTTCCACCTGCGGAAGCTCGCGGGCTACTGAGCGGCGGACGTCGATGCAGGGCTCGATGCCGGCCCTGGGCGCCGTCCTGGTCGCCCGCGTCGCGGCTTCGCGACGCGGGCGTGGTCGCGAGCGCGGCGCGCCGCGCCCGAGCGCGTCGTGCAACGGAGCTCAGGCGACCGAGAGAACGCGCGCGAGGCCGGACTGCGCGCGGTAGAGGTGCGTCGAGGTGAGCAGCCAGCGGCCGGGGTTGTCGGCCAGCAGCTCGATCTCGACCGATCCTCGCGGCGCGACCGCGACCGTGTCCTTCCACGGCGCCCGGTTGCGCGCCGCCGGCGACGCGAGCAGCCGGAAGCGGTAGCCGTGCAGGTGCAAGGGCTGCCAGAGCGACGTCCGGTTCTCGATCGCGAGGAGGATGCGCTCTCCCGCCGGCAGGGTGCGCGGCGCAGCCGGACTCGCGACGGGCGCGGTGAACAGCCCCGGATACGCCTGCCCGTCGAGCGTCCACGCATAGCGCTTCTCGTCGCCCTCGATCGTCATCGTGACGCGCTCGACCTTCTTCCCGGCGAGCGCCGTGTCGGCGACCGCGCGGAGCTGCGCGTAGCCGAGCGAGCGCTTTCCCCAGCGCGGTGGCCGCGTGCTCACCACCGGACGTACGCCCGGCGTGTGCAGGACGCCGACCGCGCCGCCCGACGCGCCCAGCGCCGCCGCGCGCAGCGTGTAGGTGCCCGCTTCGCCGATCGTGAGCAGCACGTCGTAGCGCTCACCCGGCGCGAGGACGAGGTCGTCGACCTCGACCGGCTCGACGTCGCGGCCGTCCGCCGCGATCACCCCGAGCGCGTGCCCCTCGGCGAGGAAGCGAAAGAAGGTCGCCGCCGACGCGTTCACCAGGCGGAGCCGCACGCGCTGCCCGGGCTGCACCTCGCGCGTCCACGCGTCGCGATGGCTGCGGCCGTTCAGCAGGTACGCGCTGTAGCGCACGTCGCTCGGGAACGGCAGGTCACCGGGTAGCGTGTTGACCGGCCGCGGCGGGTCGGTCGCTGCCGGGTCCTCGGCCTTGCCGGCGCGGATCGCCGGCACGATCCCCGCCGGATCGTCGTTGGTCCAGTCGGAGAGCAGCACGACCTCGTCGACGTCGGCCGCGTGGCGCACCGCGCGCGGCTCGATCACCAGAGCGCCGGCGAGCCCGAGCTGGCGCTGCAGCTGCCAGCTGGACTCGTAGAGGTAGGTCCCCGCCTCGCGCAGCGGGACCTCGTAGACGAACTTGCCGCCCGGCTCGATCGGCGGCTGCGTCACGCCGGCGACTCCGTCCATCGCGTCCGGCAGGACGACGCCGTGCAGGTGGATCGCGGTCGGGTGGTCGAGCGCATTCTCGACCGACAGCTCGAGCAACTCGCCCTCGCGAGCGCGCAGCTCGAAGCTCGGGAAGCTCTCGTTGGCGACGATGCCCTTGACGCGCTGGCCCGCCGGCGCGACCTCCCGACGGCCGACCAGCAGCATCTGCTCGCTCGGTGCGGCGGTCGCGGACGCCGCGGGCGCACCGGAGCTCACGTCCGCGGCGTGGGTCTCCGGCATGGCGGATCCGATCGCGCGCAGCGCCGCCGCCGTCGCGCACGCGGCGCCGGTCGCGAGGAGCCGTCGCCGCGAGAGCGCCGGTGTCCCCGCCCGCGGCTGGTCGTCGCCGACGCTCACGCCGGGGCGCCGCCCTGCGCGCGTGCGTCGCGCACCATCTCGACCAGCACCACCCGGCATTCGTTCGCCGTGCGCGCGTCGCGCGGGAAGTTGATGCGCAGGCCCTGCAGGCGCTCGCCGCTGCGCGCGCGCACGCGAAATCCCATGCGGTCGACGCTGGTCATCGTCGCCTCGTCGGCGTCCACGCCGGCGAAGACCTTGCAGTACAGCACCAGCGCGTCGGCGTGGTCGGCGTTCATGTGCTCGAGGATCGCCTGCGCGCTCTTCGCGAGCGGGTCGGGCTCCGCGGCCGCGTAGTCGGCCGCCTCGACCCAGCCCATCGCCCCGAAGCCGGCGACGTAGTACAGCTCGCGCACCTCCATCCGGTAGAACGCGAAGTCGTCGAAGCCGACCCAGTGGCGCGCGTTCTCGTGCCGCTCGAGGTAGTCGTCGCGCACCGCCGTGACGCTCGCCTCGTCGACCCGCGCGACGTCGCCGACCAGGGTGACGCGTCCGCCGGCGAGCGGATCCTCGCTCCAGCCCGGCTGCGTCACGAGCAGGCTCGCGCGCGGATCGGCGACCAGGTTCTGCGTGTGCATCGCCATCGAGCTGATGAGGAACGTCGGCCGGCCGCTCGCATCGAGCCCGTACGGCGCGACCGAGCCGAACGGGTAGCCGGGAACGCGTCGCGATTGGCTCGCCAGCGTGCCGGTGCGACCCATGTGAACGAGCGTGCGCGCACGCTCGGCGAAAGGAGGCTCGGGGGCCTGCGCGGCCGGCGCTTGCGCGTCGGCCGTGTGCTGCGATCCTTCGTTGGCCATCGTGGTCTCCTCGAAAGTCCGGGACGATAGCGAGATCCCGCTCTCCTGACCAGGCGCGCCGCGTCGAGCGCTCCACGACGGCGCGTCGCCCGCACCGCTTTCGCACCCGCGGCACGTCGGCCCCGTGCGTGTTTGCGCGCCGCGCACTTGCGCACCGGGCGCCCGTCCTCCACCGTGCGTCGGGATGCGGAGCGGAACGGAGGTCGCGGCAGAGATCGACGCCCTGCGCGCACTCGCCGTGCGCGCCGCCGACGATCCCGCCGCGCACGTCGACGCGAAGCGCGCCCTCGCCGCACTGCGCGAGCGCTGGCGCGCCGAGCCGGACGCCTTCGCCGCCGGCGCGGTCGAGGTGCTGCGCGAGATCGCGGCGCAGCTCGCGGCGCCGCCGCCGATCGCCCCGACGGGCGACCTCCTCGCGCGGGCGCGCACGGTCCTCTCCGGCGTGTTCGGCTACGCCGAGTTCCGCCCCGGGCAGGAGGAGGTGATCACCGCCGTCCTCGAGCGCCGCGATTGCATCGCGGTCATGCCGACCGGCGCGGGCAAGTCGCTCACCTACCAGATCCCGGCACGGCTCCTGGGCGGCACGACGCTCGTCATCTCGCCGCTGATCGCGCTGATGAAGGATCAGGTGGACGCGCTCAACGCGCGCGGCGTGCGCGCCACCTTCCTGAACTCGAGCCTCGAGCCCGAGGAGCGGCACGAGCGCATGACGCGCCTCGCCCGCGGGGAGTACGAGCTGCTGTACGCGGCCCCCGAGGGGATCGAGGCCTCGGTCGGCGGAGTTCTCGCGCGCACCGAGCTGCGGCTGATCGCGGTCGACGAGGCGCACTGCATCAGCCAGTGGGGCCACGACTTCCGCCCCGCGTACCGGAAGCTCGCGGGCCTCAAGAACCGCTTCGGCGGCCTGCCCGTGCTCGCGCTCACCGCCACCGCGACCCCGCAGGTGATGGACGACATCGTGCAGCAGCTCGCGATGGCGCGTCCCGCCCGCCACCGGGGATCGTTCTTCCGTCCGAACCTGCACCTGCACGCGCGCAAGAAGGGCGAAGGCGTGCGGCTGCGCGAGGCGATCGCGGATCTGGTGCGCGCGCGGCCGGGGCAGAGCGGCATCGTCTACTGCCTGTCGCGCAAGTCGGTCGAAGCGACCGCCGAGTTCCTCGAGAGCCGCGGCGTGCGCGTGCTGCCATACCACGCCGGTCTCGAGACCGACGCGCGCAGCGCGGCGCACGACGCCTTCCGCAACGGCGACGTGGACGTGATCGTCGCGACCATCGCCTTCGGCATGGGCATCGACAAGCCCGACATCCGGTACGTGATCCACCGCGACATGCCGGGCTCGATCGAGGCCTACTACCAGGAGATCGGGCGCGCCGGACGAGACGGCGCACCGAGCGACTGCGTCCTGTTCTACTCGTGGGCCGACGTGATCGGCCACGACCGCTTCGCCGAGCAGACCGACGCGGAGCTCGGCGCACGCTCGCGCCGCCAGGTCCGGCAGATGTTCGACCTCGCCGACTCTTCGAGCTGCCGTCACCGCGCGCTCGTCGAGTACTTCGGCGAACGAATCCGCGCGTGCGACGCCGCGTGCGACGCCTGCCGCGGCGACGACGTCCTCGCGACCGCGCACGAGGCGGTCCGAGCGCTCGGACCGTCGCGGCACGGCGGAGGTGCGGCCGGGCGGCCCCGCGGCGCGCGCTCCGCCGGCCCCGCGGCGACTCCGGTCGAGCTCGACGACGACGCCGCAGCCCTCTTCGAGGCGCTGCGCGCGCTGCGGCGCGAGCTCGCCGACGCCGCCGGCGTGCCGGCCTATGTCGTCTTCCCCGACGCCACCCTGCGCGCCATGGCCGCGCGCCGCCCGAGCACCGAGAGCGCGCTGCTCGACGTCCCCGGCGTCGGCCCGGCGAAGCTCGAGCGCTACGGCGAGGCGTTTCTCGCGCTGCTGCGCGGCAAGGCCCTCGCCGCCAGCGCCTGAACCCCGGACGCGCGACGCCCGCCGGGGGACCGGCCAGACACCGCCGATCCCCCGAACACCCGCGTCAATCGCAGCCGCAGTACGGCTGCCGGCTGCTCAGGCCCGAGGTGCTCTCGCACGCGATCCCGGTGCCGAAGTCGAAGACGGTCTGATCGCGATCCACGTAGAACACGAAGGCGCAGCTGTCGGTGCCCGCGCCGCCGTCGATGCAGTTGTGGCCGCCGCCGTGGACCACGATGGTGTCGCCGCCATTCCCGCCGCAGTACCGCCCGCCGGCGACCTGCTCCCCGAACGGCAGCTGCACGATGATGGTCTGCATGTGGTCGTCGCCGGTGCCGCCGTCGACGTAGTCCGATCCGGGGCCGCTGATGATCGTGTCGTCGTCGTCGCCGCCGTAGATCTCGTCGTCGCCCGCCGCGGTGACGATGAGATCGTCGCCGTTGCCCCCTTCCACGTAGGCGTCCCCGTCGACGTCCAGAAGAGCATCGTCGCCGCCGGAGCCGAAGAGCAGGTCCGTGCCGCTGCCGCCGATCAGCACGTCGTTGCCGGTTCCGCCGGTCAGCGTGTCGTCGCCGTCGCGTCCCTCGATGCGATCGGCACCGCCGCGGCCGTCGATCACGTCGGGGCCCGGTCCGCCGCAGATCGTCTCGTCGATGCCGCCGCCGTTCACCGTCGATCCGCCGGTCGCGACGATGCAGATCACGCACTTGCCGTTTGGACCCGAGCTGCTCGGGGTTCCCGCGTTGTCGCACGCGGCCATGTTCGCGAAGTTGAACGTCTCCGACGAGTTGCTGACCACCTGGTCGCAGCAGTACTCGACCGAATCGACCGTGCACGTGTTGGTCGGGCACGCCGCCTCAGCGGCGCGCGGCATCCAGAGAAACAGGAACCCGACGGCTACCCCTCCTGCGAATCGTTTCATCGTACCCTCCGTGGCCTCGGACGACGCCTCCATGACGTCGTCGGCGCGCCCGCGCTATCAAGAGCGATGTCAATGTCAACGTTCGTCGCGCACAAAGAGATGCCAACGGCTGACCGACGAGCCGGCCGCGCCGGCGCGCGCACGCCACGCGTCCGGTTCTCCGGACGTCCGCGCACGTAGCCCGATGCCTTCCGTGCCAGCGCCGGCCGACGGACGTCGCTCGCGACGCACCCGGCGACCGTGGCCGTCCGCCACAGCGGACACGCCCGTCCGGCGCACCGGGCAACGGCGAATCTTCTCGCGAGCCGACCGCCCGGCGGTCCCGGGCCGGGGTTCCCCGGTCATGCGGTCCGGTGCAAGCCCGGTTGCGTTTCGCCGCCGGCACGGGGAGAAAGGCGGGGCGACCCGGAGGCGTCGGCTCCGCGGAGTGGAGCCGAAACTCGCGGGCGCGCCGCCTTTCCGGGCGGCGAAGGAGGACGTGTGAAGCGCGAAGACTGCACCCTGTACAGCGGCGCCGCCCAGGGCGCCGAGGCCGAGTTCGGCGCGGCCGCCGAGCGGCACGGGATCGAGGAGGTGAACTTCACCTTCGAGGGTCACGGCGACGCGCGCCGGCGCGGCATCCGCGTCCTCACCCACCGCGAGCTGGAGCACGGCGACGTGAGCCTCGCCTACGTGAGCAAGCTCATGCACCGGCGCTACCCGGACACGCCGCTCTTCAAGCGCGTCCTGCAGAGCATCTGGCACCAGGTCAACGCGGGCCAGGAGATCTACGTCGTCGGCAAGATCCTCGCCGACGACACCGTCAAGGGCGGCACCGGCTGGGGCGCGGAGTTCGCGAAGCTCTGCAACAAGCCGCTGTTCGTCTTCGACCAAGACAGGGACGGCTGGTTCCGCTGGAGCGGCGACCGGTGGGAAAGCATTGCCGACCCCGTGATCTCGCACACCGAGTTCACCGGCACGGGCACCCGCTTCATCGAGGACAACGGACGCAAGGCGATCGAGGCGCTGTTCGCGCGCAGCTTCCCGTGAGCGCGCTCTCCGCGCGCGAGGAGTGATCGAGCGATGAGCAAGAAGGTCGAGAAGTCGGACGCCGAGTGGCGCGCGCAGCTCACGCCCGAGCAGTACGAGGTGGTGCGCAACAAGGGCACCGAGCGCGCGTTCACCGGCAAGTACTGGGACCACCACGAGCAGGGCACCTACACGTGCGTCGCGTGCGGCGAGAAGCTCTTCGACGCGGCGACCAAGTTCGAGTCCGGCTCGGGCTGGCCGAGCTTCTTCCAGCCCCTCGACTCGTCGGCCGTCGAGACCGAGGAGGACGACAGCCACTTCATGCGGCGCACCGAGGTGCACTGCGCGTCGTGCGGGGCGCACCTCGGACACGTCTTCCCCGACGGCCCCCGCCCGACCGGACTCCGCTACTGCATCAACTCCGCGAGCCTCGACTTCGACAAGAAGAGCTGACCGCGACCCCTGTCGTCTCGCAGCGCGAGAGGACCGGGCGGCGTCCGTGGCGTCCGCGCACGGATCCGCGCACGCGACCCCTGCCTCGTCCGAGCGCGCACGCGCGTCCGCGGCCGACACGTCAATCACGCTCTTGACCCAGCTCGCCGTCCGCCTAGGTTGACGCCCTGACTGCCGCTGGTTGGCGAGCGCTTTCGCCGGGCGGGGGGAAGGGGGAACGATGGGGGACGAGAGCACCGTCTTGACGGCGGCCGACGCGCGTCATCTGCTGCGGCGCACCGGCTTCGGCGCGCCGCCGAAGGACGTCGACAGGATCCTGAGCCGGCGCGAGACGCGCGGCGCCGCGGCCGACCGCCTGCTGAGCTTCAAGCCGGCCGCCTTTCAGCCGCCGGGCAAGGACCTGCGGCTCCGCCAGAACAACTGGCTCAAGTACATGATCGGGGCGAAGAACCCGCTGCAGGAGAAGCTGGTCCTCTTCTGGCACGACCACTTCGCGACGGCGGCGAGCAAGGTCGGCGACGTGAAGGCGATGGCGGCGCAGAACCGGCTGCTGCGCAAGAGCTGCAAGGGCAGCTTCCGCACGCTGCTGAAGGAGATCAACCGCGACCCGGCGATGCTCGAGTTCCTCGACACCGTCCGCAACCGCAAGCGCACGCCGAACGAGAACTACGCGCGCGAGCTCTGCGAGCTGTTCGCGCTCGGCGTCAAGGACGCGAGCGGCAACGACTGCTACCAGCAGGAGGACGTCGTGCAGATCGCGCGCGCCTTCACGGGCTGGCGCATCGAGAAGGACAAGCCCGCCTTCAGCGAGCGCGACCACGACTACACGAAGGACTATCCGGACCGCGGGCCGAAGGTGGTGTTCACGCAGGTCGGCGGCTTCGGCTCCGAGGGGCGCTCGTTCGCGAGCGGCGGCGAGGGGCCGCAGGAGATCGACGCGGTGGTCGACATCCTGCTCGCGCACCGCGACAGCGACGGCCGCAGCACCGCCGCGCGCCGCATCGCACGCCGTCTGCTCGAGTTCTTCGCCCACGGCGCGTTCGCCCAGAGCACGCCCGAGACGACCGCGGTGGTCGACGAGGTGATCGACGCCTCGGGCTTCGACGCGAGCTGGGACGTCTCCGCGCTGCTGCGCGCGATCCTGGTGAGCGACGCCTTCTACGCGACGGCCGCCGCGGCCCCGTTCGGCTCCGCCACGGCGAAGTCGGTCAAGTGGCCGGTCGACTTCGTCGTCTCGACCTTGCGCACCGTCGGACTCAAGCCGAAGGGCCGTGAGTACTACGTCGACGGGGGCTCGCGGCGGTCGCTGCGCTCGCACCTGCAGGCGATGGGCCAGCAGCTCTTCGAGCCGCCGAGCGTGTTCGGCTGGGACTGGGAGAAGGCGTGGATCACCAGCGCGACGATCCTCGCGCGCGCCCGCTTCGCGCGCGACGTCATCGCGGCGCGCGGCAGCGGCGGGACGAGCTTCCGGCCCGAGAAGCTGATCGACCTCTCGCTCACCTCGCCCGAGGCGATCGTCGATGCGGTGCTCGCGGCGCTCGGGCAGTCCGACCAGGTGACGAGCACGCAGCGCAGCGTGCTGATCGACTACGTGAGCGACGCCGGGCAGCGCACCAGCCTCGACCTCGAGGACGACGACACGCGCAACCGGAAGCTGCACGGCCTGTTCGGCCTGCTGCTCCAGTCGCCCGGCTTCCAGCTGCACTGAGGAGGACGACCATGGCCATCTCGCGACGAAGCTTTCTCACCCGGTCGGGCCTCCTCGCCGCAGGCGGGCTGCTCGGGCCCGGGCTCTTCGCACACCCGCTGGTGCGCAACGCCTTCGCCGACACGATCGGCGACCGCTACTTCGTGATTCTCTTCCTCGACGGCGGCAACGACGGGCTCAACACCGTGACGCCGATCGCCGACGGCTCGCTCGGCGGGCTCCGCGCCGCCTACGAGCAAGCGCGCAATACCGGCGGCGGCGGGCTGCGCCTTGCCGCCGGCCAGCTGCTCGGCTCCCCCGGCGGCGGCGCGCCGGAGATGATCTCGCCGGGCTCGGACACGCCGATCGGCCTTCACCCCGGACTCGCCGGGCTGCACCGCCTGTATGCGCAGGGCAAGGTCGCGCTGATCCAGAACTGCGGCTACCCGCGGCCCGATCTGTCGCACGACGAGTCGCGCAAGATCTGGGAGCGCGCCATGCCGAAGGGCGGCAGCCTGCCGGGCGGCTGGCTCGGACGGTATCTCGCGGCGAACTACGGCGGCTCCGACATCCCGGGCGTCAACGTCCGCTCGTCGCTGTCGGGCGACTTCGCGCAGTCGGTGACGAGCGTCCTCACCGTGGACAACGTGCGCGACTTCGGCTTCCCGTACGATCCGAGCTTCGGCTCCGACCGCACGCGCAAGCGCACCGCGTTCCTCGCGCTGTGCGAGGAGGCCGCCGCGTCGACGCAGGGCGAGCTCGCCTACGTCGGCGCGAGCGCGCGCGCGACCCTGCTGAGCAGCGAGAGCTATCCGGCGCTGCACGGCGTGTACCAGAGCGACCGCGCGAGCTTCGACGCCGAGTACGGCCGGCTCAACTCGAGCTTGGCAGGCGACCTGCGCGAGATGGCGAAAGTGATCTACGGCGTCTCGACCGGCGCGCCGAACGTGAGCGCCCGCTTCTTCCAGGCGGTGAACGGCGGCTACGACACCCACTCCGACCAGGGCGCGGGCGAGCCCGACGGCCAGCACACGCGGCTGCACCGCGAGGTCGGCGACGCGATCGAGCTGTTCTACGAGGACTGCGTCGACATGGGCGTCGGCGACAAGGTCACGATCATGGTGTGGAGCGAGTTCAGCCGGCGCATCCGGCAGAACGACAACGGCACCGACCACGGCTCGCAGGGCCCGGTGTTCGTCATCGGCGGCGCGGTGAACGGCGGCGTCTACGGCTGCCACGGCGACATCCGCCGCGACTCGCTCGACGACGGCGGCAACACCCGCTACTCGCAGGCCGCCGGCAATCCCTACCGCTCCACCGACTTCCGCGACGTCTACGGGACGATCCTGACGAAGTGGCTCAACATGCCGCAGTCGCAAGTCCTGTCGAGCGTCCTTCCGGTCGACACCGGCAACCCCGCCGACAACTGGACGTCGCCGAACTTCGACATGGGCTTCCTGTGAGCCCGCGGTCGCACGGGTCGAAGCGGCGGCGCGCCGGACCGGAGGGCGCGACGGGCCGCCCCGTCAAGCACCACGGCGCGCGCGCAGCGCGCTCGGGCTCGCCCCGAACCAGCGACGGAAGGCCTTGCCGAACGCGGCCTGGTCGGCGAAGCCGACGCGGCTCGCGACCTCCCCCAGCGCGATGCGCTCGTCGACCACCAGGCGGTGCGCGAGGCGGCGGCGCGTCGTCTCGACGATCGCCCGGAAGCCGCACTCCTCGGCCGCGAGCCGTCGTGCGAGCGTCTTGCCGCTCATGCCGAGAGCGCGCGCGGTGGCCTCGCGGTGGATGGGTCCCCCCGCGCCGAGAGCATCCTCGATCGCGCGGGTCACGCGTCCGGCCGTCGTCGCCGGCGCGGCCGCGCGGGAACGGACGAGCCCGGACGCGAGCGCCGCCGCGACCTCGGCGCTCGCGGTCGGCAGCGGACGCGCGAGCGCGGCGGCCTCCACGCGGAGCACGTTCGACGGACGCCGGAAGCGCACCGGGCTGCCGAGCAGACGCTCGTAGTCGCCCGGCGGAGCGCCGGGCGCATGGCGGAACCCGATCTCGCGCGGCGGGGCACCGCTCTGCCGCAGCCCGAGCGCGACCCGCGCGACGATGAACTCCACCGCGTGTCGCGGCAGCGCGCTCCCCATCTCGAACGCCACGCTGACCAGGCGCCCGCGGCGCGCGATCCGCACGACGTCGTCTTGCTCCCAGATCGTCGCCGCGACGCGGGCCATCTCCTCGAGCGCACGCTCGACGGTCGGCTGCGCACGGAACACGTAGGCGAGCACGCCGCGGCCGTGCGCCACCTGCGCCAGGTGCAGGCCGAGCAGCGGATCGCCCGCGACCTCCTCGGCGCGCGCGAGGATACGGCCGAGGGCGCGAACGCCCAGCGGCCGCGCCGGATCCGCGAGCGTGGCCGCGTCGACTCCGGCCTCGGCACAGAGCCGCGCCGGGTCGAGGCCGAGCGTGGCCAGCTCGGCCACCAGGACGCGGAAGGCGCCTGCGGGCATCCGCCGCGAATACCAGAGAATGTCCGCGGGAAACCAGCCGATGTCCGCCGCGCACCAGCGCCTCGGCCGCGATCCGCGCTACACGTGAGCGATGCGGATCGCCCTCCTCCTCCTGCTTCTCGTCGCGCTCTCGACGCCGGCCGCCGCGGCGCCGGGGGACGAGATCGTCCCGCGCGTCGTCCCCCCACCGCCGACCACGACGTGGCGGCCGACCGGCTGCCGCAGCGTCCCGTACACGCACCCGGTGCTGCCGGACCGCACCGCCTTCCGTCGCACGCACGGCGACCTCGACAGCAGCGACGAGGTGTCGCTCGCCTACCCGCCGGTGTTCGCGCGCGAGTGGGTCGCCGAGCCGCAGCTCTACCAGGTGACGACACCGGCCTTCGATGCCGCCGGCAACCTCTACATGTCGCCGTTCCGCTCGTACGAGCGGCTGCTGCTCGTCTCGCTCGACGGGACGACCGGGGAGCGCCGCTTCGCGCTGCAGCTCGAGCCGGGCGATCGCGTCGGCGGCCTGGTGCCGATGGTGCTGAACGACCCCGAGGGCGGCGGCGAGCGGATCTACGTGAACACCTACCGCCGGGTGGTCGCGGTGCGTACCGACGGCTCGGTCGCGTGGTCCGCGCCGACGGGCCTCGGCCAGCCGACGACTCCGGCTCAGGTCGCTCTGGGCCTCGCCTGGGTCCCGCAGGCGGACGCGATCGTGGGACTGACGCGCGACGGCTGGGTCTTCCTGCTCGACCGCCGCACCGGTGCGCCGCTGCTCGCGCAGCCGTACCAGCTGCCGGGGGAGCCCACGCCGCCGACCACGCTCGACATCCCGGCACCGGTGCTCGCGTCGGCGCAGACGCTGCTCGAGCCGCTGGTGGACTTCTCGGGCACCGGCGGCCTGCTCGACATCATGAACGTGCTGCTCGGCGGGGACAGCGAGGTCGCGAACAGCCTGTCGGTCGACGGCCGCACCGGACGCCTGTGGATCGCCGCGACGGCTCCGGACGCCGAGGACGGCACCGTGGACGGCGTGTCCCAGCTCGGCGCGCTGCTCCGCATCGACGTCGTGCGCGACGGCGGGAACTGGGCGCTGCGGCCCGGGTGCTCGCGCAGCTTCACCGGCGGCTCCGCCTCGACGCCGACGCTCGGCGCCGACGGCACGCGCGTCTACCTGGGCGACAACGTCGGCACGCTGCTCGCGATCGATGCCGAGAGCTGCGGCGAGATCTGGGCGGTGCCGCTCGGCGCACAGATCTTCGGGTCGGTCGCCGCCACCTCCGACGGCCGGGAGGTCTACGCGGCGACCGCGAGCGGCATCTACCAGGTCATCGACGAGGGTGACCGCGGCCGTCTCGCCTGGACCGCGGTGAACGACGTATACGACGTACCCGGCACGCTCACCGGCTACGGCGAGATGAACCTGCTCCTGACCGGAGCGGGCGCGAACGGTCTGCTGACGCAGGTGGGCGTCGGCATCACCTCCGGCGGCCGCGCGCTGCCGGCGCGCACCGGCATCCTGCACCTCGACCGTGCGACCGGCGCCGTGCGCGGCTTCGCGGACGGGCTCGAGGAGTCGCTCGGCGCCATGAGCAGCGGCGCCGACGGCACGCTCTACCTGCCGCACGCGCCGCTGCGCCGCGCGTTCGCCGCGGCGATCGGGCTCACCACCGAGCCGCTGATCGGCGGCGTCAGCAAGTGGGCATCGACGCGCGACGACCTGCTCGCGCGCGACGCCGCGTGCGCCGCCGCGGACCGCGCGGTCAACGCGCGCCTCGAGGCGATCAAGTGCCCCGCGTCGGCGCGGGCGGACGCGGTGCAGATCGACGAGCTCCGGCGGCAGGCGCTCACCGCCGCCGAGCGCGCGCTCGACGCCGGGACGCTGCCGCTCGCAACGCAGCGCGACCTGCGCCGCGTCGCGGCGACGCTCCGCCGCGTCCCGGCGCTCGACGACGGTGCGCGCTCGCTGCGCGACCTGCCGGCCGCCGAGCGCCTCCTCGGCCAGAGCTGCCGCTTGCTCGCGTCGCGGTCGTGCGGCGCGGGCGCCGGGCGTCTCGAGAGCGTGGCGGCGCTGCGCACCAGCTGCCGACCCGTCGGGCGGCGCGACCGCCGCGCCCTGAGCGGCTCGCTGACGACACACGCACGCACGGCGCGCCGGCAGTCCTAGCGGTTGGGCGTCCGCCCGCTACACTGGCGACGCATGAGAATCCGCGAGCTGGTCGAGGAGCACTACCGTCACTTCAACGCCGCCACCGTGCGCGACGCGGCCCGCGCGTACGTGCAGCACGTGGACGGCGGCGGCAAGATGTTCCTCACGCTCGCCGGCGCCATGAGCACCGCCGAGCTCGGGCTGTCGCTCGCGGAGATGATCCGCCAGGACAAGGTGCACGCCATCACCTGCACCGGCGCGAACCTCGAGGAGGACGTGTTCAACCTGGTGGCGCACGAGCACTACGAGCGCATCCCCAACTGGCGCGAGCTGTCGCCGGAAGCCGAGCGCGACCTGCACGACCGTCACATGAACCGCGTGACCGACACGTGCATCCCCGAGGCCGAGGCCATCCGCCGCATCGAGAACGAGGTGCTCGCGGAGTGGACCGCGGCGGACGAGGCCGGGGAGCGCCGCTTCCCCTACGAGTTCCTCTACCGGATCCTGCTCTCGGGGAAGCTCGAGAAGAGCTACCAGATCGACCCGAAGAACTCGTGGCTGCTCGCCGCGGCGCAGAAGAACCTGCCGATCTTCACGCCCGGCTGGGAGGACTCGACGCTCGGCAACATCTACGCGGCGCACTGCATCGAGGGCGACGTGAAGTCGGTACACACCGTCAAGATGGGCATCGAGTGCATGATGGAGCTCGCGCGCTGGTACACCGAGGCCAGCATGCAGGCGCGCAACGGCATCGGCTTCTTCCAGATCGGCGGCGGCATCGCCGGCGACTTCCCGATCTGCGTCGTTCCCATGCTGCACCAGGACCTGCGCCGCGAGGGCGTGCCGCTGTGGTCGTACTTCTGCCAGATCGGCGACTCGACGACGTCGTACGGCAGCTACAGCGGTGCGGTGCCGAACGAGAAGATCACCTGGGGCAAGCTCGCGGTGGACACGCCGCGCTTCATGATCGAGTCGGACGCGTCGATCGTGGCGCCGCTGATCTTCGGTTACGTGCTCGGCTGGTGAGCATGGCGTCTCCGGAGTCCGCGCACACGGCCGCCGCGGGAGCGTTGCTCGTCACCGGCGCCGCCGGCTTCATCGGCTCGCGCTTCGTCGCTCTGCACGCGGGCGGACGTCCGCTCGTCAGCGTCGACGAGCAGCGCCACTTCGGTACCCGTCCGGAGCACGCCGGCATCGACTTCGGCACCGTCGTCGACCGCGACGAGCTGCCGCGCTGGCTCGCCGAGAAGCGCCCTGCCCTCGCCGGGATCGTCCACCTCGGCGCCTGCACCGACACCACCGAGCTCGACGTCGGCTACCTGACGCGCGTCAACCTCGAGTACACGCAGGCGCTCTGGCGGCACGCGAGCACGGAGCGCATCCCCTTCGTCTACGCGAGCAGTGCTGCGGTCTACGGCGACGGCGCGCTCGGCTACGACGACGCCGACGAGCTCACACCCCGCTTCCAGCCGCTGAACCCCTACGGCGACTCGAAGCTCCAGTTCGACGTCTGGGCGCTCGGCGAGGAGAAGGCCGGACGCACGCCGCCCGCGTGGTCGGGCTTCCGCTTCTTCAACGTCTACGGACCGGGCGAGCGTCACAAGGGAAAGATGGCGAGCGTCGTGCTGCACGCCTTCGACCAGATCCGGGCCGGGGGCGAGGTGACGCTGTTCCGCAGCCACAAGCCCGGCATCGCCGACGGCGAGCAGAAGCGTGACTTCGTGTACGTCGACGACGTGGTCGGCGTGCTCGACTTCGCCCTGCGCGCGCCGCTCGCGCGCGGCGTCTACAACCTCGGCACCGGCACGGCACGCACCTTCCTCGACCTGGTGCGCGCGACCTTCGCGGCCCTCGGCGCGACGGAGCGGATCCGCTTCGTCGACACGCCCGAGGCGATCCGCGAGCGCTACCAGTACTTCACCGAGGCGCGCATGGACCGGCTGCGCGCGGCGGGCTGGGAGCAGCCCTTCACCTCGCTCGAGGACGGCGTCGCGCGCTACGTGGACTGGCTCCGCGCACGATGAGAGAGAGCGCGCGCGGGCGCGCCGGAGCCCGTTGCTTCACGCCCTCTCGTCGTCCTCCGTGGCACCGCGGTCGCCGCGCAGCAGCGCCAGAACTCCGGCCACGCCGAGCGTGAGGAAGAACGCGACGCTCAGGAACAGCACCACCGCACCGCCGCTCGGCACCTGCACCTCGGCCGACAGGAAGAGCCCGGCGACCCCCGACGCGAGCGAGATCGCGATGCTGAGCGCCAGGTACGAGCGCGCGCTGCGCGCGAGGTTGCGCGCGGCCGCCGCTGGCACCACCACCATCGCCTCGACCAGCAGCGCTCCGATCACCTTGAGCGACACGACGATGGTCGCGGTGAGCAGCACGACGAACAGGTAGTCGAGCAGGATCGTGCGCGCGCCGGCGACGCTCGCCAGCGCGGGGTCGACGCTGTCGAGCAGCAGGCGGTTGTACACCCAGGCGAGCACCAGCGTCACCACGACGCCGACGCCGAGCAGCAGCCCGAGGTCGGTGTCGGTCACCGTCAGGAGGCTGCCGAACATGATCGCCTCGATCTGGTGCACGTTGAAGCGCTTCGCGACCGCGACCAGGAGGCAGATGCCGAGGCCGAGCGTCATCGCGAGGAAGACGCCGACCAGCGTGTCGGGCGGCAGCGACGCGTGGCGCTTGACGTAGACCATGCCGAGGGCCGCGAGCATGCAGAAGCCGAAGATGCCGCCGTACGCCGACGTCCCGGGCTCGCCGAGCAGCAGCCCGATCGTGAGCCCGGTGAGCGCGGCCTGCCCGAGCGCCGCGCTGAAGAACGACAGCCGGCGCGCCACGACGAGGTGGCTCATGCCGCCGAGGATCGGCGCCAGCAGCAATACCGACAGCAGTCCGCGCACGAAGAAGGGGTACTGGAAGGCCGCCGGCAGGCGTCCCTCGAGGGCGAGCCCACCGAGCCACGCGTAGAGCTCGCTCACGGCGTCGTGCCCTCGAGAGACGGCGAGCTCTGCAGTCCGTGTCGCAGCACGACGTCGGGGCTGCCGGTGCGGTGGCCGGAAGCGTCGAGCACCGTCACCCGGTCGGCGAGCCGGCGCACCTGGCCGAGGTCGTGCGACACCATGAGCACCGCCGAGCCGGCCGCCGTGAGCTCGCGCAAGATCCTTTCGAGCAGCGCGACGGCCGGCTCGTCGAGGCCGCTCGCCGGCTCGTCGAGCAGCAGCAGCTCGGGCGCCGGCGCGATCGCGTTGGCGAGCAGAACGCGCTGCAGCTCGCCGCCCGAGAGCTGGCCGAGCGGACGCGCGGCGAAGCCGTCGAGCCCGACGCGCACCAGCAGCTCCGCCACGCGGCGCCGTGTCGCGCGGCGGACGCCGAGCGCGATCGGCCAGCGCTGGCGTGCGAGGGCGAGAAAGTCGAGCACGGTCAGCGGCAGGGTCGGATCGACGACGAAGCTCTGCGGCACCCAGCCGATGCGGCCCGTACCGCGCCAGTGAAGGCGGATCGTGCCCGTGAACTCGACGCGGCCGAGCGTCGCCGCGAGCAGCGTGCTCTTGCCCGCACCGTTCGGCCCGACCAGCAGGTGGATCGTGCCGGGCTCGACCGCGAGCGTCACGCCCGCGAGCACGCGCCGCCCGTCGCGGCGCACGCCCAGGCGATCGATCTCGAGCAGCGGCGGCGCCGTCATCGCCCGGCGCTGCGCTCGACGGTCACCGCCTCGACGATCACGTCGGCGTTGCGCTGCATCTCGACCTCGAACTTGTCGTCGGTGTAGTCGCCCGACGCGACGTGGCTGATCACGTAGACGCGGGCGTCGCCCTCGTCGCGCAGCACGCCGAGGAGCGGCTCGGGGAAGCTCTCCTCGGCGAGCACGATGCGCACGTCGTCGCGCTTCAGCAGCTCGACGACCGCGCCGAGCTCCTTCGCCGACGGCACCAGCCCGTGCGCCGGCTCGACGACGCCCGCGGTGGTGATCCCGAGCTCCTGCATCAGGTAGGCGTAGCCGTCGTGCACGGTGACGACGCGCACCTTGCCCGGGTCGCCGAGCCGCTCCGCGGCCGACGCCTTGATCGCGCGCAGGCGCCGCGCGTACGCGGCGGCGTTGTCCTGGAAGGCCTGCGCCAGCGCCGGGCGCAGCTTGCCGAGCGCCTGCGCGATCGCGTAGGTCTGCTGGATCGCGTTGCCGAACGAGATGAAGGTGTGCGAGTTGGCGCCGCCACCGTGCGCCGACCGCAACGTCGGCGTCGCCTCGTTCGGCCGCACGAGCACGATCTTCTCGTTGCCCGACGCCTTGATCATGGCGTCGATGAAGTCGTCGTGGCCGAGGCCGTTGACCACGAGCGCGTCGAGGCCGGCGAGCTTCGCGATGTCCTCTGGACGCGGCTGGTAGCTGCCGGCGTCGACGTCCCCGGGCAGCACCGGCACCACCTCGACGGTCGTGCCGCGCACCACGTTGCGCGTCCACGAGTAGTACGGGTGCAGGGTCACGCCGACGCGCAGCGGCCGCGCCGCGGTCGGCGCAGGCGGCGGCTCGGACGCGCCCGGCTCTGCCGCGTGCACGGCGGTCGCGCCGAGCAGCACGGTCACCCCGAGCAACGCCGGGACGAGCCCGCTCGCGAGCAGGCCGTTCTTCGATCGGCCAGCGTGACGCGCGCGGATTCGGTCGCGTGGCTTCCCTCTCAGCTCTCCGCTCATCTCGCCCCTCATCTCGCGCCTCCTGCTTCCTCGAACAGACTCCTGCGCCGGATCTGCACCCAGCCCGCGCGCGCCGGGTCCTGCATGCCGACGTCGCCGTCGGGCGCGCGATCGCGCCGCCAGTAGGTCACGTGCAGCAGCGTGCCGTCCGGCAGCGCGCGGTGCTCCTCGTCGAGCGCGGTGCGTGCGTTCAGGCGCTCGATCGCCTGCGGGTCGGGCGGCTGGATGCGGATCAGGTACGACGGGAACGTCCAGGGCGCCGTCGGCACGCCGAGGTAGATCGTCACCGGATCCTCGCTGCGCCGCTCCCAGCGCGTGCGGGCCTGGTCGAGCGGATCGCGCACGAACGGCGGCACACCCGACCGCGCCAGTCGCTCGACGCCCGGCCACTCGCCGTCGCGCTCGTGCTCGACCAGGGCCTCGTCGAAGCCCTCCTGCATCTGGCGAAAGATGCGCTGCTCCTCCGGCGGCAGGTCGGCGAACAGCGTCTGGAAGGGCAGCAGCCCACGGTCCTGTCGCGCGGCCGGAACGTCGTACACCTCGAAGGCGACGATGTAGATGACGCACAGGACGACGAAGCCGGCCGCCAGGAACACCGCGAAGCCCTCGTCGGCGCGGGAAGGCGGCTCGACCTCGACGGTGCGGATCGACTCGGGTGCTGGCGTGCTCACGACGGGAACCGCAGAGAGCCGACCCTTCCACCGGCGGCGCGTGCGGTCAAACGTGCGCCACGTCGGTCGCGCGGCAGGCCGGCCGGCCGCGACGCCCTATCGCCACGGGCGCGTGAACGACCGCGCTGCGTGACCAGCGCCCCGCGACCGGCGTCCCCCGACCGGCGTCGGAGCTGCCACGCGCACCTCCGAACGGTCCCCGCTCGATGGGTCGTGCCTCGCTGTGCTCCCGCGCTCGCCGGAAGGGTCGGGCGCGATGTTGGGGCTTGACAACGGAACCGGCGGAGAGCTAGCACGCACCTCACCGAGAAGGTTGACAAGGGAAGCCGGTGAAAATCCGGCACGGCTCCCGCCACTGTGAGTCGGAACGAAAGCGCACCCCAAGCCACTGTTCGCGCAAGCGGATGGGAAGGCAGCGCGAGTAGGCCGCCGACGAGTCAGGAGACCTAGCCTCTTCGGCATGAACTCGGAGACTCCCGGGCTGATGGAGATCCGAGGGCCAGCACCCTTCACATAAGCCGAACGGGCTCTCTGCGTCGTCGCCGATCTGCGTGCGCTCGATGTCGGGCGTCTCCGACGGTGCGTGCGACCGCGCGGAGCGAGTGCCTCCGTGCGCGACCAGTGGTGGCCTTCGTGTCCCAGCGGCCGGCGATCTCCCAAACGATCGCGCCGCGGGTAGCGGCGCGAAGGAGCCGAGATGCGCCCACCGTCCTCGCGCCGGCGATTCGTCGCCCGCACCACGTTCCTCGTCCTCGCAGTCGTACTCGCCCGGGCCGGAGCCGCTCACGCCGCCGTCACCGGCGCACCGGGCTGGATCGCCGGCACCCTTCCGCTGCCCGCCGTGAACGCGGCCGACCTCGCGCCCGCGGGCAGCGCGTTCCTGGTCGGCGTCGGCGCGTACGGCGCGCAGGGACAGTCGATCGTCCGCGTCGAGCGCGACGGCACCAGCACCACGCTGGTCACGCAGCTCAACGCGATCGGCGGCATCGCCTACGACCGCGACAACGACCGCCTGCTGTTCACCGACAACGGTCTCACGGCTCCTCCGGGCAACGCCGTCACCGGCGACACGCTCTACGCCCTGCCGGACCCGCTCGGCGCGACCTCGGCGGTGTCGGCCGCGACGCTCGAGCTCGCACCGTCCGGCTCGATCGCCTTCGCGCAGGCCGTGCTGCCGCTCGCGGGCGGCGACGTGCTGGTCGGCGACGCCGCCGGCGCTGGTGTCGGTCGGGTCGTCAAGTACTCCGGCGGCAACCTCACCAATCTGATCACGGGCCTCGACTACGTCGCCGGGATCAGCCTCGCGCTGACGCCGGCGAACGAGCTGCTGATCGGCGACGTCGACGGCATGACCTTCGCCGGCTCGGTCGAGCGCTACGACCTGACCGGCGCCTTCCTCGGCACGCTGATCGGCGGCCTCTCGGGCTCGTACGACCAGGCGGTCACCGCATCGGGCAACCTCCTCCTGACGGGCGGCTTCACGGGCGACTTCTCGAGCAGCACCGTGCTGAGCATCACGCCCGCGGGCGTCGCGACGACGATCGCCACCGGCTTCGGCTTCTCCTCGGGCATCGCGATCGACGCACCGTCGCAGCAGGTGCTGGTGCTCGACTTCGGCACCTCGCACATCGACACCCTGACGCCGGTCGCCGCACTCACGCCGGGCGGCAACGGCAAGCGGGAGTGCCAGGCGGAGAGCTTCGGCGGCAGCTTCGACGTCTCGGGCTCCGGCAAGGCGCTGCCGCGCTGGACCTGCACCGACGGCGCCGACTGCGACCGCGACGGCGCGGTCAACGGCTCGTGCGAGTTCGTCTTCGGCGCCTGTTTCTCGGTCGCCGACCCGCGCCTCGCGGCCTGCGTGCCGGCCGCCGTCGACTCGGCCGAGATCCGCATCACCAAGAACCCGCCCGTCGCCCTGGCGGCGATCCAGGCGGCCGTCGACGCGATCCTGCCGAGCACCGGCGCCGTGTGCAGCGCCGCATCGCCGATCACGGTCGCCGCGAAGAAGAGCGTCAAGGTCACGGTCCGCGCCAAGGTCGGCAACCGCGTCGTCGACAGCGACGGCACCACGCTGCGCTGCAAGTCCGGTGCTTGAGACTCGATCGATGTCGTCCGCTCGTGCCGGACGTCGCGGCCTAGCGCTCGTCGCCAGCCTTTCGATGCTGGCGGCGAGCGCCGCGATCGCGCCCCGGAACGCGGTTGCGACGCCGTGCGCCGACAGCGTCGCGAGCTACGTGGCCGGCAGCAACGGCGGATTCCAGTCGGAGCTGCTACCGGGGATCGCCGTCGGACCGCCGTACGGCGGCGGAGCGTTCGCGGGCTCGCTCGACGTCGTGTCGCTCGGCGACAACGGCTCGATCACTCTGTCGTTCGACGACAACCGGATCGTGAACGGGCCGGGCATCGACTTCCGCGTCTTCGAGAACCCGTTCGCCAACCAGGTGGGCGGGCAGACGTTCGCCGAGGTCGGCATCGTCTCGGCGAGCGCCGACGGCGTCAACTTCGTGCCCTTCCCGTACGACGCCGCGACCTTCGCGGGACTCGCCGGCGTGACGCCGGTCTACAGCACGCCGACGAACGGCATCGACCCGCGCAGCCCGGACGCCGGCGGCGACGGCTTCGACCTGGCGACGATCGGCCTCGCGAGCGCGCGCTTCGTCCGCATCCAGGATCCCGGCGCCGCGGTCGCCGATCCGGGCAACGTCTTCCCGGTTCCCGGCCCCGGCAAGTCGGGCTTCGACCTCGACGCGATCGTCGCGGTGAACTCGCAGGAGATCTGCGCGACGTGCTGCGACGTGAACGGCGACGGCCTGCGCCAGATCAACGACGCGGTGCTGCTGCTGCGCGAGGTGCTCGGCGTGAGCACCGGCAGCGCCACCTGCGGTCCCTCGCCGTGCTCGACGAAGACATGTGGCGACGCGAACCGCAGCGAGGCGCTCGACATCGGCGACGCCGTGCTGTGCCTGCGCACCGTGCTCGAGCAGGTGTCGCGCTGCACGCGCGGCGAGTGCGATCTCGATCCGTGAGCGATGCCGCTCGAGCGCGCAACGTCCCGCGGTCCTGCATCGAGTTCCTGGTGCTGGTGCCGGCTCTCGTGCTGACGAGCGTGCCGGCGCGAGCTCAGGACGTCGCGCAGCTTGCATCACCTGCGGCTGACGTCGGCGCCCCGTCCCACGTCGCGCCGGCCGCGCCTTCGGAGCCGTCGGCGCCGGCGACAGGGACGCGCGACGGCGCCGGAACCTACGTGCTCGAGCCGATCGAGGTGCGCGGCCGGCGTCTCGACGAGGTGCCCGACACGAGCGCCTTCGCGACCGTCGTCCCGGTCGAGCGCGAGGCTGCCGAGGGCGGCAACGTCGCGGACCTGCTGTCGGAGATCCCGGGCGTCCAGGTGCGACGTTACGGCGGGCTCGGCGACTTCTCGACCATGTCGATCCGCGGCAGCACGCCCGGTCAGGTCCGCATCTTCTTCGACGGCGTGCCGCTGACGCGCGCGCGCAGCGACGTCGTGAACCTCTCCGACCTGCCGCTCGACCAGCTCGACCGCATCGAGGTGTACCGCGGCGTCTCGCCGCTCAGCGTGTCGGCGTCGGCGCTCGCCGGCGTCGTCAACCTGATCAGCCGCGACCCGAGCGATCAGCCGTCGTTCTCGCTGATCGCGGGCGGCGGCTCGTTCGGCACGCGCAAGGTGAGCGCGACCGGCTCGGCGAAGGCGGCGGACGAGGGCGCGCTCGGCGACCTCGGCGCGATCGTCTCGACGACCTACCTGGGCTCGCAGGGCAACTTCCCGTTCGAGGACGACAACGGCACGCTCGCGAACCCGAACGACGACGAGGTCGTCGACCGGCAGAACAACGCGTTCAACTCCGGCGAGGCGCTCGCGAAGCTGGTGTACGCACTCGACGACGCCAACGAGCTGTCGCTGCTGAACGACTTCTACGCCAACTCGCAGGGCGTGCCGGGAATCGGCGCCTTCCAGTCGACCGACGCGCACCTCTTCGAGATCCGCAACCTCTCCTACCTGCGCTGGGACACGGCACCGGAGACGCCCTTCCCGCTCGGCGTCCAGAGCACGGCGTACTTCGTCTACGGGCAGCAGGACTTCTCGGACCCGCTCGGCGAGATCGGTCTCGGACGCCAGGACACGCACAACCAGACCTACGCGATGGGCGTCGGTTCGGAGGCCCGCGCGCAGCTCGGCGCGCACGATCTCGAGGCGCGCATCGACCTCGGCGGCGAGATCTTCGCGCCGAAGAACGAGCTCACACCGGACCTGAACGAGCCCGACCAGAGCCGCCTGACGGTCGGCGTCGGCATCGGCGACACCTGGGGCGTGCTCGACGACCTGCTGCTGATCCAGCCGCAGATCCGCTACGAGCACGCGAGCGACTTCTTCGGCGGCCTCGTCGGACCGGGCGGCATCGTCGAGGACACGAGCAGCGGCGCCGACGCCGATCTGTTCACCCCGCGCCTGGGATTGACGCTGCGCGTGCGCGACGACCTGGCGCTCAAGGGAAACGGCGGTCGCTACGCCCGCCTGCCGACCTTCGGCGAGCTGTTCGGCAACCAGGGCTCGGTGATCGGCAACCCGAACCTCGAGCCCGAGACCGGCGTGAACGCCGACCTCGGCTTCGTCTACACACCGATCACCGATGGCTGGGGCCCGATCGACCGCCTGCGGGTCGAGAGCGCGCTCTTCCTCTCCGAGGTCGACGACCTGATCGTCTTCGTGCAGAACTCGCAGCGCACGGCGATCCCGCGCAACGTCGCCAGCACGCGGACCTGGGGCGTCGAGCTCGGCGTGACGACGCTCCTGTGGTCGCAGATCGGCGTCGCGATCGCCTACACGCACCAGGACGCGCGCGACCTGAGCGGCATCCCCGGGCGCGACGGCAACCAGATCCCGGGACAGCCAGCGGACGATCTGTACTTCCGCGCCGACTGGCTGAACGGCATCGCGCAGCCGTACTACGAGCTGGCCTTCCTCGCCGACAACTACCTCGACCAGGCGAACTTCCTGCGCGTCCCCGCGCGCGCCGTGCAGACCGTCGGCCTCACGGTGCCGCTGCCGCGCTGGGCGCTCGAGGCGAACGTCGAGGTGCGCAACTTCACCGACAACCAGGTCGAGGACGTCGCCGGCTACCCGCTGCCGGGCATCTCCGTCTTCGGCTCGCTGCGCTGGCGCTGGCAGTCGAGCGCGCCGCAGGGCGCCGCATGACGACCCGCGACCGCGACCGCAGAGCTCCGCAGCTCGCTCGCGTGCGTGCGTGGACGACGCGGTCGCTCCTTGCTCCGCGGGCGCTCCTGCTGGCACTCGTGCTCTCCGGCTGCATCGGCGGCGGGGTCGAGGGACCCGACTTCGCGCCGCCCCCGCCACCCGAGGCGGCCTCGGTGTTCGTCGTCACCACCGACTTCCAGACCGGCTCGTACGCGACCTTCCCGGTCGACGACCCGAGCCAGGTGCGAACCAATCTGGGACGCATCCACAGCGACGCGGTCGCGCTGTACCACGACGGACTCGTGTACGTGATCAACCGGCTCGGCGGCGACAGCATCCAGGCGCTCGACCCGCAGCGCGGCTTCGCGACGCTCTGGGAGTGCTCGGTCGGCAACGGCACCAACCCGCACGACCTGATCTTCGCCGCACCCGACAAGGCCTACGTGACGCTCTACGAGAGGCGCACCTTGCTGATCGTCGATCCGACGGTGGGCCCGTCGTGCGACGGGTTCATCCGCGGCTCGATCGACCTCGGTCCGCTGACCGACTTCGACGGCGTCCCGGAGATGGACACCGGCGCGATCGTCGACGGCAAGCTCTTCGTCACCTTGCAGCGCCTCGACCGCTTCGCGTTCTTCCAGCCGGGCGACTTCAGCACGATCGCGGTGATCGACGTCGCGAGCGACCGGCTGATCGACGTCGACCCGTCGACCGACGCGATCGACGGCATCGTCCTGCAGGGCAAGAACCCGTTCACCGGCGGCCAGGGACTGAACTTCGACGCCGGCGGCAACATCGTCCTGAACACCGTCGGCAGCTTCGGCGACTTGACCGACGGCGGCATCGAGCGCGTCGACCCGCGCGCGATGCGGAGCCTCGGCTTCCTGATGACCGAGGGCGAGCTCGGCGGCAACCTCACCGACTTCGTGCTGGTCGACGCCACGACCGGCTACGCCGTCGTCACCGACCTCCGCTTCAACAATTTCCTGGTGCGCTTCGATCCGAGCACGCGACGCGTCGTCGAGACCTTGATCGCGTCCGACGAGTACCTGGTCGACCTCGAGCTCGAGCCGACGCGCAGCGAGCTCTACTTGACGGACCGAACGCTGAAGAGGCCCGGCATCCGCATCTTCCGCACGAGCGACGCCGTCGAGCTGACGCCGCAGCCGATCGATACCGGCCTGCCGCCGTTCGACGTCGTGTTCCTGCCCGATCCGGGCGCCCAGGGAGGAGAGCTGCGATGAAACGCACCATCTGCACGGGCGGCGGCTTGCTCGACGGGCACACGAGGAACGCCACGCTCCTCGGCCTGCTGGTTCTGGCGGCTGCCGTCATGACCGGCGCACGCGTCGCCTCCGCCGAGCCCGCGGCCGGGCTCGTGATGCCGTTCGACGCGAGCGCGGGCAGCGTCAGCTTTCTCGTCGCGAGCCATCCGGCGAGCGCGGCGTCGGGCGTACGCACGCACTGGGCGTTCTGGGACGAGAGCTGCACGCCGCTCCACGCGGCGATCGTCTGCCTGCCACCCGACGGTAGCGTGATCGTCGACCCCGCGGCCGTGCCTGCGAGCGACGGCGGCACGCGCGATCTGAGCGGGCGGCGCGGCTTCGTCACCGTCACCGCGTACTCCGCCGACGACGGCTGCTCGACCGACGACACGCGCCGCGGAACGCTCGCGCGCACGGCACTCGTCGGCAGCTTCACCCTCGCCGATCTCGCAGCGGGGGTGTCGTTCGGCGGTCCGGCGCTCGCCTTCCCCGCCGACGCGAGCGGTGCCTTCGTCGACCTCGGCGCAGCGGACGACACCGGCGCCGACGTGCACCAGGCGGCGCTCCGCCTGCAGAGCTTCGACCCGGCCGACCTCGACGTGTCGCGCGTGATCCTGCTGGCGCTCGCCGAGCGCTCAGGGCGCGACGCGTTCCGCGCCGCCGAGCCCGGTCCCGCCGTCGACGGCGAGAGCGTCGTGCGCGCCGGCATGCGCTTCGCGGACCGGAACGGCGCCAGCATCACCCTCCCCGACGCGAGCCTCGGCTGCGCCGCGTTCACCTCGCTGCGCCGCGAGCAGGTACCGACCTTGCTGCCGCCCGGCGGCGCGGGCGACGCGGTCGCGAGCGGCGGCTTCCTGGAGCTTGGCACCCCGCGCATCGGCGACGCACCGCTCGGCCGCACGACGTGGCTGGCGGGCTTCCACGCCCAGGGCGTCGGCAGCTTCGGCGTGCTCGCCGTCGGCGACACCGCGCTCGCGGCGCGCGGCGCACCGACGCCGTCGCCGGCGCCGCCGACCGCGACGCCGCGCCCGTCGCTGACGCCGACCGCGCGGCCCAGCACCACCGCGACCACAGCCACGCCGCGGCCAACCAGCGGCAGCACGCCCACGCCGGGTGGATCCGCGACACCGCGGCCAACGTCGAGTAGCGTCGCGCCGACCGTGGTGCCAACCGTCGCGCCGACCGTCACCCCGACCGCGACGCCCGCGGTTACCGCCTCGCCCGCGCCGACGCCGACCCTGCCGCCGGGGATCACGCCGAGCCCGTCGCCTACCGGGGGAGCCGTCCCGACCGCGACGCCGCCGGGCCCGACGCCCACGCCGTCACCGCGTCCGAGCGCGAGCGGCGGTCCGACCGTGACGCCGTCGCCCGCGCTCACCGCGACGCCGCCCACGGCCTCGCCGGCGCGCACGGCATCGCCCCACCCGACCGCGACCGCGCAGAGCTGCGACTCCCTCACCGTCCAGGTGCGCACGACGTACGGCGGCTCCCACCCGGGCGACGTGTCGGGCGTAGCGGCAACCGTCACCTACCCGTCCTCGGTGTCGATCCCCGGCACCGGCAGCGACGCGTCGGTCACGGCGCGGGTCAGCAACGTGAGCGGCGTCAGCGGCCTCTTCCAGGCGACCGACATGGAGACGCAGCTCCGCGCCGGCCTGATCTCGATCGCGGCGCCGATTCCGGCCGGGCCGTTCGTCCGCGTGCATTTCGATTGCGCCGGCGGCGCCGCGCCGCCGGCGAGCGCGTTCGGCTGCACGCTCGAAGCATCCACCCTCGAAGGCACGCTGCTCCCCGCGGCGGCCTGCACCACGGAGATCGTCTCGTGAGCTCGAACACCGATCGAAGGCCCCTACCCGCCGCGCGCGCACTGCTGCGCACGGCAGTCGCCGGCGCGGTGCTGCTCGCCGCCACCGGCCAGGCACGCGAGGTGCGCGCGCAGGCGACGATCACCGTGCCCGACGTGCGCGGCGACCAGCTGCTGTTCGTCTACGACGCGCGGCCGTCGCGCACGAGCTTCCTGCTCGTCAGCAACCCCGGCGATGCGCCGGTCACCGTCGAGCTCGCGCTGTACCCGGCGTCGCTCGCGAGCCGGCTCGGCGCGACGACGATCACGCTCGCCGCGGCAGGCCACGTCGTGATCGACCCCGGGACCGTCGCAGGCGGAGCCGCAGCGGGCAATGCCGGACTCGCCGTCGTGACGCCGATCGTCGCCGACGGCAACCCGACGCCCGTCGTGCCGCCGGTGCCGCTCACCGGCAGCTTCACACTGGCGAACACGGCACTCGCCTCCGCCTTCGGCGAGAACGCGTTCGGACGCCTCGCGGTGACCTCGGGCGGCGGACGTGCCGCCTCCGGCAGCACGGTCGACGGCGGCAGCGTCAAGTACCAGCGCATCGCGCCCGCCGTGCTGACGATCCCGCTGTACTTCTCGCCGCCGACCCTCGGCCCGGTCGAGAACGACGGCAACCGCGTCGTCCTTGCAGCGTTCGCGGACCGCTACGACGGCCGCTTCGCGCTCGCCGCCGCCGACGCCGCGGTCGACGCGGTCTTCTTCGAGGGCGGCGGAGTGCGCGTCGCCGAGCGGAGCTTGACGGCGCGCGGAATGCTGCTCTCCGACCTGCAGAGCGTCGCCGGACCGGATCGCACACTGTCGAGCAGCGGCAAGGCGTTCTTCGCGATCGACGCGCCGGGCGCCAGCGTGCTCGGCGTGTTCTCGCAGTCGCTCGGCACGTTCGCGTCGGGCCACCGCATGGCGTCGGCGAGCGCCGTGCCCACCGGCACGACGGCGCCGACCGGATGTGCACAGCTCGACGTCACCGCGACGGTCGGCTGGAACACGACCACCTCCCCGCAGGTCTCGGGCACGACGGTACGCGTCGATTACATGCCCTCGCTCGCGACCATTCCCGGCACCGGGGCCAGCGATCCGGTACGCGCGCGCGTGACCAATCTGACCGGCATCGAAGACGGTCTGCTCGAGGCGGCCGACCGACCGCGCGCCGGCTCGAGCGGCGACGACCAGGTGAGCGTCGCGCTGGTCAGCCTCGTGCAGCCGATCGCACCCGGACCGTTCGCTCGCGTCCGCTTCGACTGCGTCGCCGGCGGCACCGAGCCGAGCGCGGGCGACTTCTCGTGCGCGGCCGAGGCGGCCGCCTTCGACGGCTCGCTGGTGTCGCCCGCGAGTTGCACGCTCACGATCGCCCGGCTCGACTGATCGAAGGCGGCGCCCATCCGTCGACGCCGAGGATCGAGTCGGCCGGCGGCGGCTTCGCTTCCGGGCGCCCAGGGGGTAGACGTGCGGGCATGTCGCGCTCACGCCTCCACGGGCCCCACCGGGCGCTCGTCCTCTCGACGCTCCTGCTCGCAGCGCTCGCGCTGACCGGCACCGCCGACGCGCGTCGCGCCCGGCAGCCGGTGCAGCTCCGCATCGAGGGCTTCTTCGGCGCGGCGCCGGACGGCGTGCGGCCGCTGCGCACCGTCGAGGTGCGCGTCGGGCGCGACACGAGACGCCGGCTCGCGGTGCGGCGCATCGTCAACCTCGGATCGGGAACGCTCGGCGCGACGATCCTCGACGAGGCGTCGCGCTTCCGGCCGAGCTTCCGCTTCACCGGCGACCGCGCGCTGGTCGCGCAGCTCGAAGAGGCGCCCGATGGACGCGCCGTGACCATCACCGGCAACCTCACGAGCGGTCGCAACGTGCTGCTGGCGCGGGTGGAGGTCGACGCGCCGAGCGCCTCGACGGTGCCCGAGCCGGCGGCGACCGCGACGCCGCCGCCGAGCTGAGCGGTGAGCAAAGCGCCGCATCGAGGTGCCGTGCGCGGCGTGACAGCTCCCGGCCGATGTGTTTGCATCGGCGGTGCATGAATCTCCGATCGGCCCTCGCCCCCCGTCGCCACGCCCGCTGCCTGCTGATCGCCCTGCTGCTCGTGACCGACGCTCCCGCCGCGCCGGCGAGCGCCGCGACGTCCAGGCCCAACGTGCTCATCGTGATGGTCGACGACCTCGCGTTCACCGACCTCGCGACCTACGGCGGCGAGGCGCGCACGCCGACGATCGACGCGCTCGCCGCGCGCGGCGCGCGCTTCGCGAGCCACCACACCTCGCCGCTGTGCTCGCCGTCGCGCGCGATGCTGCTCACCGGCATCGACAACCACCGCACCGGCGTCGCGACCATCGAGGAGGTGCTGCCGCCCGAGCACGCAGGCAAGCCGGGCTACAGCCTGCGCCTCGAGCCCGGCGTGCAGACGGTCGCGACGCGGCTCAAGAGCGCCGGCTACCGCACGTACATGACCGGCAAGTGGCACCTCGGCCACGGCCCCGGTGACCTGCCGGACGCGCACGGCTTCGACCGCTCGCTGGCGCTCGACGCGTCGGGCGCCGACAACTGGGCGCCGAAGCCGTACATGCCGTACTACCAGACGGCGCCGTGGTTCGAGGACGGCGAGCCCGCGCAGATGCCGGCGGAGTTCTACTCCTCGACGTTGCTCGTCGACCGCATGATCGAATACCTCGGCAACGACGTCGACGCCGGCATACCGTTCTTCGCGTACCTCTCGTTCCAGGCGGTGCACATCCCCGTGCAGGCGCCGGCCGAGTACACCGAGCGCTACGCCGGCCGCTTCGACGCCGGCTGGGAGGTGCTCCGCCGCGAGCGCTGGCAGCGCGCGCGCGACCTCGGCGTGGTGCCCGACGACGCTCCGTTCGCCGCCGCGCCGGAGAGCCTCCGCGCGTGGGAGTCGCTGAACGACGACGAGCGGCGCATCTACGCGAAGAGCATGGCCGTCTACGCCGGGATGATCGAGGCGATGGACTTCGAGATCGGGCGGCTGCTCGCCTGGCTCGAGGAGAAGGGCCAGCTCCAGAACACGCTGGTCGTGATCACCTCCGACAACGGACCCGAGCCGAGCGATCCCGTGCATGCGCCGGGCATGGGCCTGTGGATGGCGCTCAACGGCTACTCGTGGGACGTCGAGGACCTCGGCGAGCGCGGCAGCCTCGCCTACATCGGTCCGGAGTGGGCGGCGGCGGTGTCGGCACCGGGCAGCCTGTTCAAGTTCTACACGACCGAGGGCGGGATCCGCGTCCCGCTCGTCGTCGCCGGCCCCGGCGTACCGGCAGGGACGCGCGTTGCGACGCCGACCTTCGTCACCGACGTCGTGCCGACGGTCCTCGAGATGGCGGGCGTCGGGGCGGAGGGTGGCGTCGCCATCACCGGCAAGAGCCTCGGCCCGGTGCTGCGCGGCGAGGCCGAGCGCACGCACGCGCCCGACGCGACCATCGGCGTCGAGGTCTCGGGCAACGCGGCGCTCTTCAAGGGCGACCTCAAGCTGGTGCGCAACCTGCCGCCCTGGGGCGACGGAGAGTGGCACGTCTACGACATCGCGAAGGACCCCGGCGAGACCAACGACCTCGCGCCGAACCGCCCCGAGCTCCTCGCCGAGCTGCAGCGCGACTACCAGACCTACGAGCGCGAGTTCGGCGTCCTGCCGCTGCCCGAGGGCTACGACATCCACCACCAGGTGGTGATCAACTCGGTGAAGAAGCAGCTGCGGGCGTTCGGCTTGCAGATCGCACTCGTTGCGCTCGCGCTGCTCGCGTCGCTCGTCCTCGGTGTACGGCGACTCGCTCGGAGACGCCGCGCGCACTGACTCAGGACGGGCGCTGAGCCCGCTCTCGCGATCGGTGTCTGAAGCCAATCAATGCAAGGCGCCGGCGCCTCCCTTTGACGCTGGCGCCTCGACCGGCAACTAACTAACTGAGACACCTCACGGTCATGGATTCACGCACTTGCACGTGTCGCAGACCTTCGACCCGCCGCAAGCCGGCAGCGTCGCCTCGCCACACTGCTCACCGGGCGACACGACCCCGTTCCCGCAGCTCGCGTGCACACACTTCAGGGAGGTCTCGGACGCGTTGCGCTGACAGTCGAGCTGGCGCGTGATGCAATCATCGCCGATCTTGATCGTCTGTCGGATGCGCCGAACACCGGACGACAGCAGCGGGCGTTCGATCGCCGCATCGCTCCCGCTGAGAGAGAACCGGATCTTGGTGGTCCCGGACCGGGTAAACGAGCCCTTCCGCCACCCAGCCGCATCGACGATGTCGGGCAGGCTTCGCGCACGGGAGAATCTCCAGCTGCGCGCGTAACCGAGTGGGTTGCGCCGCGCGATGAAGCACACGCCGTTGGTGCAGGCGCCGGGTGCCAGCGTTGCGTGGTAGAGTTCGACGCTGTTGTTCGCCCCGTCGTTCTGGCTGAGAACGAAATCGACCTGCTCCGTCTCGGGATCCATGTCCTGAAGATCCGGGAGTTCGAACTCGCCAGTGGTCTTCCACTGGTCGAAGATCAGGTCCGCAGGCCTGCTGCGATCCTTGAGCGCCGGGCGTTTGATGGTGGGGTTCGAGATCAGGTGCGGCGGCACCACTCCGTCGCAAAGGTCCGGGATCGGATCACAGATGGTTGCGGGCTCCGTCTGGCACACGCTCGAGCAGCAGTCGTAGTCATCCAGGTTGCCGTCATCGCACTGCTCAAACGGATCCTCGACGGCGTTTCCGCAACATCCCTCGCCTGGTGCGCAGTCCGCAGGCGTCGTGCAGGCGTTGCCGCTCCCCGTGCAGCGCCCGCAAGGTGCGCCGATTCCCTCACAGACACCTGCCGAGCACACGTCACCGGCCGTGCAGGCGTTGCCGTCGCTGCAGCTCGTTCCATCCGGCTGATGTCCATCCACCGGGCAGGTGCTGCTTGCGCCGTCGCACGCTTCGGCCACATCACAGACCCCGGACGCAGCTCGGCACAGGGTACCTCCGGGCACCTTGGCGTCGCCTGGACATGCGTTGCTGGAGCCGCTGCAGACCTCTTGGACGTCGCACAGGCCCGCCGAAGCTCGACACACCGCTCCGCTCGGCTGCACCGCATCCGCAGGACACGTCGCGTCCGAGCCCGTACAGCTCTCGGCGACGTCACAACTTCCGGCGGATTCGCGACAGACGACCGAAGCCGGCACGAACGAATTTGCCGGGCAAGCGGGGCCGATCCCGTCACAAACCTCGGCGACGTCGCAGTCACCCGCCGCCGGCCGGCATACGCCCATCGCGGGAACGAGTTCGTCCGGAGGACACTCGCTGCTCAATCCTGTGCAGGCTTCGGCCGCGTCACACAGATCGGTGCCCGGCCGACAAATGACGCCGGACGGCGTCAGCCCGTCGGCCGGACACTCGGCGCTCGCTCCCGTACAGAACTCCGCTTGGTCACATGCACCCGTCGAAGCGCGACACTCGATCGTCGCAGCCTGGAATGCATCAACTGGGCAGGAGCCCGACGTGCCCGTGCACGTCTCTGCGACGTCGCACGCGCCGGCCGATCCCCGGCACTCCACCGCGGCCGGCTCGAATCCGCAGCACCGAGAGCAGCAGTCACCTGCCACGATGTTGCCGTCGTCGCACTGCTCGCCGGCGTCCAGGACGCCGTTCCCACAGGCCGTCGTCTTGAGCAGCAGTCGCCAGACGGCGCCTTTCTGGCTGGGCATATCCCAATACGATCCTACCAGCACATCGGGGACGCCGTTCGAGTCGATGTCGCCCAACGGGGCCACACCCGCGCCGAAGTAGTCGAACGCGTCGAGCGGTCCACAGAACGAGCTGTCCACGTCATGTAGTTTCTGCGTGCCCTGCACCGTTCCGTTGGCGTTGAGAAACAGGAGCCACAGCGATCCTGAATCCACTCTCCCGTCGCCACTATCGGAATCGTCGTGCGATGTACCGACTGCGAGCGTCAGCACGCTGCCACCAGGACCGTCGAGATCGCCCAGGGCACCAACCGACACGCCGAAGTAGTCGACATCTCCGAAGACGTCATCGGGAAAGCCCTCGCGGCCTTCGCCGATCTTCCTGTAGCTGGCGAGAGTTCCGTTGGCGTTCAGAAACAGAATGAAGACCGCACCGTGGTCGACGCCCGACTCCTCGTCGCCCATTGCTCCGACCGCGAGCGCATGCACACTCCCTCCGGGACCATCCAGGTCACCGAGGCTCGCCACCGCAGAGCCGAGCTCAGCACCCGGGGAGATTGGCGGAGCCGCCGGCAGATCATTCTTGTCGACCGCCTCGACCACCGCAGCAACGCCGCTGCTGTTCAGCGAGAACAGGATCACGCTGCCGGCATTCCCTACCCCGTCGATGTCGCACGAGCCACACCCAGCGGCCAGGATGGGGCCGTTTCCTACCCCCGCTCCGTCGAGATCCCCCAGGTAGGCCAGGCTGGTGGGAAAACTGGCGAAGGAGAGGAGGTCGCCCAGACCGGCGACGGTGTTGCTGCTGATCTCCGCCTCGTGATGAACCGTGCCGTCGCTGTTCAAGAACAGGATCCTGATCATCCCGAGCGAGTGACCGGTGGAGCCGGGTAGGAAATAGTGGCTGACGCCTACGGCGATATCCTCGTTACCGTCACCGTCGAGATCGCCGATTCCGGCCACACCCTGTCCGAAAGCATCGTTGTCGATGAGCCACCCCGGCTGGATCTTCTGTTCGGACTTGACCGTGCCGTTGGCATTCATGAACAGGATCCAGACGGCTCCGCGCAGGTTCGAGTCGCGATACGCGGAGACGGCAAAGTCGGCCACCCCGTCGTTGTCGAGATCGCCGATCGGCGCGATGTACGCACCGAATGCCCCCGCGCTGGTCAGTGGCCCGACGAATCCGCCTTCCCCCTCGGTGATCTTCTGTTGCGACAGGACTGTGCCGACCTGCGCCTGGCTCGTCGACGCGGCCACGCCGAGGAGCACCGCAAAAGCGCCAGCCATGATCGAGACGTACGCCCGGAAACGGGCAAGGTCCACGCGCTGTTGGTGACGAGCGGCCGCCGTAACCGTCGCTCGAGCACAAGTAGATGCCGCGCCGGTTCTGGCGACGAGACGCGTGACGCAGGACAGCATCGAAACCTCCGGGTCTGGATTATGGGTGCAAGTTCGCGGCTTGATGCGAGAGACAGAGCTGCGCTCGGACAACACTTCTTGTTGACGCGCGGCGCCGGCGACAAGCAAACTTCAGTCGATCGTGCGACCTCGTCGAGAAACCGGGACGACCGTCGGCCCCTTGGCCAACGCGTCGGCGTTATCCCGAACGAAAGCGAATCGCAAGCGGCATTTTCCTGCTGAAGACGGAAGAACCGCGACCAGAGGCTCTCCGGCGCGAAGGGCGGCAGGCTCCCGCGAACGAGGGTCTCTGGAGACTACGCGAATGGGGGTCGACCGGGCAGTTTCCTGTTGACGGGCGGACGAAGGTTCTTCATACGAGGGCGCTACCAGGCCCACGCTTCTCAGGGGCCGCACCCGTAGGGGAGCCCCTCGATGCGACATTCGCCTCATCTCGTCCTACCCGTCCTCGGAGCCGTTGGCATGCTCTCGTTCGCGGTGGCGCGAGCGACCAACCCACCCGGCGCGCCAGCCGACCACTTCGTCGCCTACAAGACCAAGGCCGAGAAGGTGCCGCCGTTCTCGAAGATCACCGGTCTGTCGCTGGTGGATCAGTTCGAGAGCGGATCGTTCGACGTGCTCGCCCCGGCCGACCTGCTCGTCCCCGCTGACAAGAACGGCGAAGGGATCGTGGACGCGGCGACCCACCTGCGAGCGTACAAGATCAAGGCGTCGCGGGGTGGGCCAAAGCACGTGAAGCAACTCGGGGTGTCGGTCACGAATCAGTTCGGGACGCTTTCCCTCGACACGATGAAGCCGGACCTGCTCCTCGTGCCGAGCGCGAAGGATCTCAGCGTCCTGCCTGCGCCACCCGCCAACGAGTCGCACGAGGTCGACCACTACAAGTGCTACGCGGCAAAGGTCACCAAGGGAACACCGGCCCCTCCCGCTGGCCTCCGCGCACGCGTGGCGGATCAGTTCGCGAGTCCGGCAAAGGTCTTCGACGTCGTAAAGCCCAAGCACCTGTGCCTTCCGGTCAACAAGCGGGGTGAGGGCATCAAGAACCCCGCTGGCCGGTTGGTCTGCTACCAAGTCAAACAGACCAAGGGGCAGTGCGCCTCAGGATCGCCTGCGAACGCTCTCGGTGGGTGCAAAACCGAGGTGGATTGCGGCGGCGTAGCGCGAACGACAACCTTCTGCGCCAAGCAGCCGAAGCACACCGCGCGGACTCAGGTCGGCGTCTCCAACCAGTTCGGCCAGCTTCGCCTGTCCACGGTCAAGGAGACGGAGTTGTGCGTGCCGTCGGTGGCAACACCGCCAATGACGCCTACACCGGTCGAGACGAGCCCTCCCACGCCGAGTCCGTTCGATACGCCGGGCCCCACCGATCCGCCGACACCGACACCGACACCGACACCGACACCGAGCCCTAGCCCGACGCCAACGCCGACCCCGTCACCCTACGTGTCGCCGCTGCCGCCGGACCCCGAAGACGTAGCTCCGCCGAATGACCCGAGCGTGCCCACGCAGATCGCAACGTCCACCGAGTTTCTCTACAGCGGCGACAACCCGATCCAGACGGGCGTTGCACCGGGAACCATCGACCCCAAGCGCGTCGTCATCCTGCGCGGCAAGGTCTACGGGCCAGATCGTGGGCCGCTGCCGGGTGTCTCGATCACCATCAAGGACCACGACGAGTTCGGCCAGACCGCCAGTCGCGCTGACGGCATGTTCGACCTCGCTGCGAATGGCGGCTCGTGGCTGACGATCGAGTACCGCAAGGCAGGCTTCGTCCCCGCACAGCGGCAAGTGAAGACCGAGTGGGCGGAGTTCGCGTGGGCGGAGGACGTGAAGCTCGTCGCCTACGACAGCGTCGCCACGCAGGTCGACCTGACGGCGCTTCAGGAGATCGCGGTGGCGCAAGGCTCGGTGGTCGTCGACGATGACGGCTCCCGTCAGGCGACGCTGCTGATTCCGCCGGGCACTGCCGCCGAGATGGTCATGCCCGACGGGTCGACGCACCCGATGGACTCGATCGTGGTCCGGGCTACCGAGTACACGGTCGGGCCAGACGGGCCGACGGCGATGCCGATGCCGCTGCCGCCTTCGAGCGGCTACACCTACGCAGTCGAGTACAGCGTCGATGAGGCCGTGACGGCTGGCGCGGTGGATGTCCGCTTTAGCCAGCCGCTCTATCACTACGTCGAGAACTTCCTCGGCTTCCCGGTCGGCATGAACGTTCCTGTCGGCTACTACGACCGCGAACGCGCTCTCTGGGTGCCCTCGAACGACGGCAAGGTCATTGGGATCCTTGGTGTTACCGGGGGTCTCGCGGACGTCGACGTCGACGGGACCGGCCTGCCTGCCAGTTCTGCTGCGCTTGCGGCGCTGGCGATGACCGACGAAGAGCGTACCCGCCTCGCGACTCTGTATGTCGCGGGCACCCAACTGTGGCGCGTTGCGATCGAGCACTTCACGCCGTGGGACTGCAACTGGCCGTACGTTCCGCCTCAGGATGCCGAAAAGCCCTCGCCGCCATCGCCTCCGTTCTCGCCGGACCCGATTCCCCTCGACGACCGCGACAGCACCCAGTGCCGAGGCTCCGTGGTGGACTGCGAAAACGGGACGCTCGGCGAGGGAATCGCCATCGTTGGAACCCCGTACTCACTCCACTATTCGAGCGATCGCGTGCCCGGACGAGCACGGTCGACACTCTCACTTCCTCTGAGTGGGCCTAGCGTCCCTGCGAGTTTACAGACGATCACGCTCGACATCGAGGTTGCCGGCCAGAAGATCAGCCAGAGCTTTCCTGCGCAGCCCAACCTGAGCACGACTTTTACGTGGGGCGGCAAGGACGGCTACGGACGCGAGGTGTACGGGCGAGTCGAAGCGAAGGTCAAGATTGGATTCGTCTATGACGCGGTCTACGCGGCTCCGAACGCGGGAGGCGCCGCGTTTCAGCAGAGCTTTGCGCGGTTCTCTAGCGTGAGACTCACGGGCAATCGAGCGCGCAACGAGATCACGATTCCAGTGGAGACGACTATGCCGCTCGATCGGTTCGAAGCCCCTGCGATTGGATTGGGCGGCTGGACGATCGACGCCCATCACTTTCTCGACCGCGGAGGTTCAATCCTGTACATGGGGGATGGCTCTCGAAGGACGTCGTCCTCAGTCCCCTTGACGACGATCACCACTGTCGCCGGTACCGGAAATTTCGGCTACTCTGGAGATGGCGGCCCAGCCACGGAAGCAGGGCTCTCTGAGCCTAAAGGCATAGCAGTCGACGCGGCAGGCAACCTGTTCATCGCGGATTCAGGAAATCGCCGTGTCCGCCGCGTCGACGCGACGACGGGCATCATCACGACCGCCGCGGGTAACGGCATAGTTGGCTACTCCGGCGATGGTGGCCCAGCCACGTCAGCAACGCTCGGCAATCCCTCCTTGATCTCAGTTGACGCGGCGGGCAACCTGTTCATCGCGGATTCAGGAAATCACCGTGTCCGCCGCGTCGACGCGACGACGGGCATCATCACGACCGTCGCTGGCAATGGGATTCTTGGCTATTTCGGCGATGGAGGTCTGGCCACCGCGGCAAGTGTTGCAGGTCCCCAAGGGGTCGCAGTCGACGCGGCGGGCAACCTGTTCATCGCGGATTCAGGAAATCACCGTGTCCGCCGCGTCGACGCGACGACGGGCATCATCACGACCGTCGCCGGTGACGGCATGGGCGGCTACTCGGGCGATGGCGGCCCAGCCACGGCGGCGAAGTTAAGGTCGCCCGCTGGGTCTGCTGTCGACGCGGCGGGCAACCTGTTCATCGCGGGTGGCGATCGCGTGCGGCGCGTCGACGCGACGACGGGCATCATCACGACCGTCGCGGGTAACGGCATTGAGGGCTATGCCGGCGATGGGGGCCCGGCCACGTCAGCAAAGTTCGACAACCCCACCGGGATTGTAATTGACGCGGCGGGTAACCTGTTCATCGCGGATTCAAGCAATGGGAGCGTCCGGCGCGTCGACGCGAGGACCGGCATCGTCACGACTGTCGCCGGTTTTGATAGTCAGTTCTATGCGGGCCCCCTTGGTGATGGCGGCCCAGCCACCGCATCACCACTCGGATTTCCCGTCGGGATCGCGATTGACGCGGCCAACGACTTGTTCATCGTCGGACGAGACCATAAACGCGTCCGACGCGTAGGTTCCGTACTCTCAAAATCTTTAGTGGCCACCGTGGTGCCGGCTACGGATGGCACGAGCGAGGTGTACAGTTTCGACTTCAGTGACCGCCACATCGAAACGCGTCATGCCCTCACGAACAGCGTGTTATTCAAGTTCGGTTACGACGACTTCGGCCGCTTGGCGGAGATCCGGGACGGCATCGACTTGGTTACGACGATCGAGCACGATAGCAACGGCAACCCGATCGCCATCGTCGCGCCGTTCGGTCAGCGAACGACGTTCACGGTTGATGCGAACGGCTACCTTGCCAGTGTGGCCAACCCTGCAGGCGAAACCGCCCGGATGACATACTCGGCGCTGGGCCTCCTGACGAGCATGGAGGATGCGCGCGGCAACGCCTCCACGATGACCTACGATGCGAACGGACGCCTGCTGTCCGACGTAGACGCCTCATCGGGCTCGCAGACGCTGGCTGCGGTGATTTCTCCGAGTACCTTGCAGGTGGCGCGAACGACGGGGCTTGGCCGTACCACATCGCACCTCGTGGAGAATCTGACGACGGGCGATCGTCGCCAGACAGACACAGCGACCGACGGCACGCAGACCGTCCGGCTGATCCGACAAGACGGCACTCGCGTCACGGCGACGGCCGACGGAATGGTCGACACTCTGGTCGAAGGCCCGGACTCACGCTTCTCCATGCTCTCCCCGCTGGAGAAGAGTCGCACGGTCAAGACCCCAGCAAACCTCCAGCGGGTCACCGCCCAAGCGCGGCAGTGGACGCTCTCGAATCTGGCTAACCCTCTGAGTGTCGTGTCGGGGACGGAGACCCGCACGGTCAACGGTCGAAACTACAGCACTGCGTACACCGCAGCGACCAAGCGGTCCACGAGCACCAGCCCTGCGGGCAGAACAGCAACGTCGACCATCGACGGACTGGGTCGGGTCGTGCAGTCCCAGATTACGGGCCTATTGCCCCTCTCGATGTCCTACGACCCGGCAACTGGAAACGTCGCCTCGATCACGCACGGCGCCGGCGCCGACGCGCGAATCACGACCTTCGACTACGACAGCGCCGGCTATATGCAAAGCGTAACTGACCCACTGAATCGCACGATGGCCTACGAGTACGACCTCGCTGGGCGGCCGACGCTGCAGAGGCTGCCCGACGGGCGTCGGATCGAGTACGGCTATGACGCCAACGGCAACCTGACTTCGCTTACGCCGCCGGGGCGTCCCGCACACACGTTCTCCTACTCGCCCGTCAACCTCGTCAGCGAGTATGTGCCGCCCGACGTTGGTGCGGGTACGAATCGCACGCTTTACGACTACAACGCGGACCGTCAGCCTACGCTGGTTACGCGACCAGATGGGAAAACGATTGGCTTCGAGTACGACGCCGCCGGGCGGCTTTCCAAGAAGGTGATCGAGCGCGGCGCGGTACGCTATTCTTACAGTAGTTCGACCGGCCAGCTCACTTCGATCACCGCGCCGGACGGCGGGGTCATCTCCTACGCCTACGATGGCAGCCTCCCAACGACGACGACCTGGACAGGCCTGATCGCAGGGAGCGTCTCCCGCACGTACGACAACGACTTTCGCGAAGCATCGGTCAGCGTGAACGGCGCGAACAGCATCGCTCTCCAGTACGACGCCGACAGCCTCCTGCGGCGAGTCGGAAGCCTTGTGATAACGCGGGATCCTCAGAAGGGAGGACTCGCCACCGGCACGACCCTTGGGAACGTGACGGATGCGCTGACCTACAACGACTTCGGCGACATCGCGAGCTACACTGCCAGATTCGGCGGCACGGACATCTACCACTACGAGCTAGTGCGCGATGACCTTGGGCGAATCAAGGAGAAGGTCGAAACCATCGATGGCGTAACAACGACCTACGACTACACCTACGACACGGCTGGGCGGCTGTCGCAGGTACAGCGATACGGCGCGGTTGTGTCGAGCTATACTTACGACAACAACAGTAATCGCCTGACAGGCCCTAGCCTGTCCACGATGCCGACGTACGACGATCAAGACCGTCTTCTCCAGTACGAGTCCGAACTCTTCACCTACACTCCAAACGGGGAGCTGGCGACCCGGACCAAGCTGGGTACGACCACGACCTATTCCTATGATGAACTGGGAAGCCTGGTCGAGGTGGATCTCTCCAACGGCGAGCGCATCGAGTACCTGATTGATGGACTCGACCGTCGCATCGGCAAGGCGCGCGATGGCCTGCTGGAATGGGGCCTCCTTTATCTGGATGGGCTCAGGCCGGTCGCGCAACTCGACGGGGCAGGACACGTCGTTAGTCGCTTCGCGTATGCCGACCGGGACAATGTTCCCGAATACATGCTCAAGGCAGGGGCGACCTATCGGCTCGTCTCGGATCACCTCGGAAGCGTCCGGCTGGTAGTCAACACCGCAACAGGAGTAGTCGCGCAACGCTTGGACTACGATGAGTTTGGTCGGGTGCTTCGGGACACCGCCCCGGGGTTCCAGCCTTTCGGATTCGCTGGCGGGATCTACGATCCCGCGACAGGACTGGTCCGGCTCGGACTGCGGGACTTTGATCCGGAGGTGGGGCGCTGGACGAGCAAGGATCCGATGCGGTTCGGTGGAGGCGCTGCGAACCTCTATGAGTATGTCGGATCAGATCCAGTAAACCACACCGATCCGACCGGCCAGTATTCCTCGCCGGGGGCGGTAATTGTGGCGGCGGAGTTGTTTGACTTCGTTGTAGGTCTCTACGCTGCAGAGAAGATTCCCGTTAACGCCGGCCCTTTGGGAGTTGGCGCATTCTTGGCAGATACTGCAAATGTTTGTAAACTTGCTGGCGAGAGAGCGTCGAGATCACTCTCTGGTGTCTTTGAGCGACGTCGAGAGGACCGACGGCGGCGAATCGCTGATTCGAAGGAGCAAATAAGGCGAGCAAAGGAAGTCCGAGCTTGGTTGATTGGCGCCCCCCCTGGCGTAAATGTAACGGCAGAACAGCTTCATTCTCTCAGCGACACTATTTTCGCGCACGAGACTATCCTGAAGAGGCTTGAACGATCACTCAAGTAATCGAGTCTCAGGTGAACGCCGAGGCGGTTCAGGTGCTCGGATCACCGAGCATTTGACCGTCTCGGCGCCCCAGCCTACGGCAAGTAGATGCCCGGCACGCTCCGCATCGGCCGCACCGTCCCCGAGTCCACGCCCGAGTTCGACCCGCTGCCGCAGCCGCCCGCGGGTGCGCCGAACGTCGTCGTGATCGTGCTCGACGACCTCGGCTTCGCACAGCTCGGCTGCTTCGGCGGCGACGTCGACACGCCGGCGATCGACGGTCTCGCGGCGTCCGGGCTCCGCTACCGGAGCTTCCACGTCACCGCGCTGTGCTCGCCGACGCGCGCCTGCGTGCTCACCGGGCGCAACCACCACGCGGTCGGCATGGGCTTCCTCACGGACATCCCGACCGGCTTCCCCGGCTACAACGGACGCATCCCGCGCTCCGCCGCGACGCTGCCGCGCATCCTCAGGGACAACGGCTACTCGACCTTCGCGGTCGGCAAGTGGCACCTCGTGCCGCGCTGGGAGCAGTCGGCGTCCGGGCCGTTCGACCGCTGGCCGCTCGGCCTCGGCTTCGAGCGCTTCTACGGCTTCCTCGGCGGCGACACCAACCAGTGGACGCCCGAGCTGGTGCAGGACAACGGCTTCGTCGATCCGCCGGCGACGCCCGACCAGGGCTACCACCTCACCGAGGACCTCGCCGAGCGCGCCATCCGCCTGATCCAGGACCAGCAGCAGGCGACGCCGGGCAAGCCGTTCTTTCTCTACTTCACGCCGGGCGCGATGCATGCGCCGCACCAGGCGCCCGACGCGTGGATCGAGCGCTTTCGTGGCCGCTACGACGCCGGCTGGGAGGCCTTCCGCGACGCCGCGTTCGCGCGCCAGCAGGAGATGGGCATCGTGCGCGCCGGCGTGCCGCTGCCGGAGCGCCCGCGCTGGATCCCGGCCTGGAACGAGCTGCCCGCCGACGAGCGCACGCTCTACGCGCGCATGATGGAGGTCTACGCGGGCTTCCTCGCGCACACCGACCACCAGATCGGCCGCGTGATGGACTTCCTGCGCGACCGCGATCTCCTCGACGACACGCTCGTGCTGCTGATCTCCGACAACGGTGCCAGCGCCGAGGGCGGGCCGCGCGGCTCGCACAACGAGCACCGCTTCACGCACGACCTGCTCGACGATCCGCAGCAGCTCGCGGCGCGCGCGCACGAGCTCGGCGGACACCGCGCCTACAACCACTACGCGTGGGGCTGGGCGTGGGCGGGCAACACGCCGTTCCGCCTGTGGAAGCGCTTCGTGTGGCTCGGCGGCGTGCGCACGCCGCTGGTCGCGCACTGGCCCAGGGGGATCGCCGCGCGCGGCGAGCTGCGCACGCAGTTCTGCCACGCGATCGATCTGATGCCGACGGTGCTCGACGCGATCGGCATCGAGGCGCCCGCGGTGGTCGACGGCATCCCGCAGAAGCGCATCGACGGCGCGTCGCTGAAGCCGACCTTCGCCGACGCGCAGGCCCCCGCACCACGCACCACGCAGTACTTCGAGATGATGGGCAGCCGCGCGCTGTGGCAGGACGGCTGGAAGGTCACCACCGACCACGTCGGCCGCCAGCTCACCGTCGAGCGCGAGCAGGTCGGCGGCAGCCAGGACCTCGAGACCGACCACTGGGCGCTGTTCGACCTCGCGAACGATCCCGCCGAGGCACACGACGTCGGTGCGCATCATCCCGAGAAGCTGCGCCGCCTCGTCGAGACGTGGTGGAGCGAGGCCGGCAGCAACCAGGTGCTGCCGCTCGAGGACGGCTTCATCACGCGCGCGGTCGCGATCGAGCCGTCGCCGTGGGGCTTTCGCGGTAGCGCGACCCTGCACCCTGGTGGAGGTCCGGTGTGCGAGACCTTGCTGCCGCCGATGGGCGGCGGCTTCCGCCTCGCCGCGCGCCTGGCGATCCCCGACGGCGGCGCGAGCGGCGTCCTCGCAGCGCTCGGCGACTGGCACAACGGCTTCGCCGCCTACCTCGTCGACGGCCGACCCGCGGTCGCGTTCTGCCTGTTCGGCGACACGGTGCGCGTTGCCGCCGACGCACCGCTCCCACCCGGTGCGCGCACCGTCGAGGTCCTCTTCCGGCGCGCGCAGCAAGGCGGCGGTCCCCTCGCCCTGCGCGTCGACGGCGAGATCGTCGCGCGCGGCACGATCCCGACCGATCTGCCGTTCCGCTGGCAGATCGGCGGCGCGGGGCTGCTCGTCGGCCACGACCGCGGCTTCCCGGTGTGCGACGACTACCGGCCGCCCGCCACCTTCACCGGCGAGATCGTCGACCTGACGCTCGACGCGCTCGGCGTCCTGCCACGCGACGTGCGCAAGGAGATCGAAGCCCTGCTGCGCAACGAGTGACCCGCCGCCGCGGCGCGTCGGCGGCCACGGGGCCAGCACGTTCGCCGCGGCACGCCGAAGGCTACCCGGGCAGCTGGCTCGCGGCGGCGCGGTCGACGATCGCGGTCGCGTTCGGGTTGCGCACGCGACCGGCCGGGATCGCCGGATCGCCCGCCTTCACGCGCGGCAGCATCGACGCCTTCGCGTCGCCGTCGATCAACCACAGGATCGCACGCGCGCGGTCCAGCACCGGATAGGTGAGCGTCATGCGGTGGCGCCCCTGGTAGGCGGTCGTGGTGATCGCGACGTCGCGGTCGGTCACGTCGAGGACTCCGTCGGCCGGCACCAGCGACGCCGTGTGGCCGTCGGGACCGAGGCCCAGGTGGATCAGGTCGAGAACCGCGGGCGTGCCGGCGACGCGCGCGAGCTCGGCAGCGTAGGCGCCCGCAGCGGCCGCAGTGTCGCCCGCCTCGACCGGCATCGCGTGCAGATTCGCGGCGGGGACGGTCACGTGCGCCAGCAGGCTCTCCTGCAGGTGCGTCCAGTTGCGGTCCGGATCGCCCGCGGGCGCGATGCGCTCGTCCACCTGGAAGAGGTGCACCTTCGTCCAGTCGAGCCCTGCGTGCGCGAGCGCCGCCATCATCTGCCAGGGCGTCCGCCCGCCGCTCACCGCGAAGGTGAACACGCCGCGCGCCGCGATCGCGCGCCCGGCGGCCTCGACCACGAAGCGCGCTCCCGCCGCCGCCACCGCATCGCCGTCCTCGTGGATGTCGATCTGCATCGCCGTGCTCCCCCTCGCGACGACTGAACCACGGCGCGCACGACGGTGGAAGCCGCCCGCGCTCCGGGCGACGGCTACTTCCGCGACGGCCCGTACACCTGGTACCAGCCGGGCGCTGTGGTCGCGGCGGGCTCCTGCGCGAGCCGCAGGCGGCGACCGTCGCTCGCCAGGAACTCGGCGATCTGCGCGCGCACGCCGGGCCGCTCGACCAGCTCGTGCCCGAGCTCGGGCCACTGCACCATCTGCGCCCGCGGGCCGCGGCGGCGGTGCGGCGCGACGGGACGCATGCGGTACGCATCGGCGAGGCGCGTCGCGAGCGCGGGGTACAGCGCCGCGTCCTCGCCTCCGGTGATCAGCAAGAGGCGCCCGCGGCTGGTCACCGCGCCCGTGCGATGCGTGACGTAGCTCAGCGGATCCGCCGGAGCCGCTGCGAGCGCGTACGGCAGCGACACCAGCCACTCCAGGCGCTCGAGGAACGGATCGACGATACACTCGCCCGGCGCCTTGCACTCGCCGTTCGGGATGCAGCTCTCGCCCTCCTGCGGCCCGCCGAGGCAGGTCACGTAGGTCGCGCCGAAGGCCGGCGAGAGGCGCAGCAGGAGCCAGCCGAGGATGTCCCCGCCCGGCGCCACCAGCACGGCGCTGCCGATCCGCGGCTCCACCGAGCGCGCGATGCTGGCGACCATCCCGCCGAGGGAGTAGCCGAGGACGCGCACCTCCGGCACGCGGAGCGGCGCGCCGTCGGGGAGCGCGAGCCCACAGCGCGTCGCAGCGTCGACCGCCGCCAGCACGTCGACCGCTGCTTGACGCACGTTGCGGCCGAGCCGCGCGGGATCGAGCGCGTCGAGGAAGTCCGTCCCGGCGACCGCACGCTCGCCGTGCGCCGGCAGCTCGATCGCGAGCACCGCGAGACCCCGCTCGGTGAGCGCGTCGGCGTGCTTGCCGAGGATGCGCGCCGCGCTGCCGGCGTGACCGTCCACGACCAGCACCAGCGGCGACCGTGCGTCGAAGTCGCGCGGCAGCGCGAGCAGGTACGGCAGCTCGATCGGCTGCGCCTCGGCCGCGGGGATGCCCAGCGGACCGGCGGCATCGCCCGCGACGGCGAGCGAGCGGTAGGTCCCGTGCAGGAGCCGCGCGACGTGCGGCAGGCGCGCGCCCAGGGTCTGCTTGCTGTCGCGCGGCTCCGACGGGCGGACCGCGCACGGCAGCGACGCGACCCGTGCGCGGTCCTCGAGGAGCCCGGCCCGCGCGTCGAGCGTGCGGAAGACCGCGAGCGTCTCGGACTCGCGCGCGGACTCGACCGGCGCGAACGCGAGCTGCAGCGTCCCGAGGCGATCCGCGCGCACCGCCGCCGGCAGCGTCACGCGCACGCCCGCGAACGGCCCGAGGCCGGGCACCGCACCGGCGTCGCGCTCCAGCCGAGCGATCAGGCTCGCGAGCCGGCTCGCCGAGATTCCGCCGGCGTCGTCCGGCAGCTCCCGAGCCACCTGACCGGCGAAGGCGTCCGCAGGGATCGCGATGCCGTCGCCGGCAGGCCTTGGCACGAGCGAGGCACGCAAGGCGTCGCGCTCGGCTGCGTCCACGCCCTGCGCGACCAGCGCGTAGCGGCGGCCGCCACGTAGCGCCGTCAGCGGTCGCACCACGAGACCCCGGCCGTCGGGGCCGAGGAGCATCTGCGAGGGGTGGGCACCGGGCAGCGCGATCGCGTCGCACGCGCCGCGCCCGAGCGACGCGCGCGCGAGCCCGAGGCGCGACGCGACCTCGAACACGACGGCCGCGACGGCGTCGGCCGCGGCGCTGCGGCGCGCGGCGAGCGTGGTGCGCGCCTCGCGCAGCGCCGCGAAGAGCGCGGCCAGCGCGGGCGCGCACGCATCGTTCGCGGGCAGAGCGCAGGCGGCGGCTCCGGACACGATCGGCGCGCACGCCGACTCCGCAGCGGCGACCGGCTCCGCGACGCCGAGGAACGATCCGGTGCGCTTCGCCTCGCGCAGCGCCGACGCGAGGTCGGCCCGCAGCGCCGCGAGCGACGCCGCCGGCGGCGGATCGAGCGCCAGAGCCGGGCGCGAGCCGAGGGCGATCAGGACCGCGGCGACGACGACGATGGCACCGACGCCGCGCACGTCGCGCCGCGGCGTGTCCCGCCGCGCCGTGCGCGCCGCAGCGTGCGTTGCAGCCTGCGCACCGCCGCCTCGCAGCGCGGCAGCACCCGTAGCGCGTCGAGCGGCGCGTTCATCCACCCGGTCGTGACGCAGTAGCCGCGCGAGAAGTCGCCCGCGTGATGGCGCGCGTGGGCCGCCGGCGAGAGGATCAAGCCGGAGGTCTGCAGCCACACCACCGGCCGCCCGATCTGCGCCGCGTGCGCCCACTTGTGGAAAAGGTTCGTAGCGAAGACGGCCCCGGCAAAGAAGAGCACGCAGGCGTGACCGGCGATCGCCGGACCTCCCGTCCCGGGAGGCCCCGCGAGGACCAGCAGGAGCACGGGGCCGACCACCGCGAGCGCGTTGTTGCCGCACAGCTCGAAGAAGTCGTGCCGCGTGATCGCCAGCGGGTCGCGGTGGTGCTCACGGAACGGCCGGATGAGCAGCGCGCCGACGACCGGGGTCGTCTCGTCGAGGAAGCGGTCGCCGATCCAGTGGACGATGCCCGACACCAGGTCGGCCGCGAGGGTCGCCACGAGCGCCGCCGGCACGAGGAGCGCCCACGCGCCACCGGCGGCGACCGCCACCGCCAGGCGCGCCGCGGCGATCGACAGCAGCGCGGCGAGCGTCGCGACGCTCAGCGCGTCGAGGGCGTGCATCCAGAGCGCTCGCTCCGTAGGCCCACCCGCTGCCGCCGACTCATCCGGCGCGACGCTCGTCGCGCTCGCTTCCCGTTCCATCGCAGGCCACCTCGCCGTGTCTACGGCTCCGGCCGGCGGGCGGATCTGCGCGCGGACGCGTTTGTCTGCGCGTCACGCCGCGTGCTCTACGGAACCGTGCCCTCGCCGCCCCAGAAGCCCCGTCCCCTGCCCGCCGTTCTGCTCGTCGTCGCCGCGCTGCTGGCAGGCTGCGCGGACGCCGGGACGCCCGCGCGACCCGCGGTCCGCGTCGAGAGCACGGCGAGCGGCATCCGCGTCGCGAGCGCGAGGACGGTGGTCGAGGTCCAGCGCAACCCCTATCGCCTCACGCTCGCAAGCCCTTCGGGCGACGTGGTCGCCACCCAGCCGCCGGAGGGCGGCGCCTTCTACGAGCGCGCCGGCATCGAGCACCGGCTGCTCGCCGTCCTGCGCGAGCGCGTCCTGCCCGACGGCGTCGATCTCGTGGTCGCGACCGACGACGGCGGCGAGGCGCACGCGACCGTGCGCTTCGTCGCGGAGCGCACCGTCGAGGTGACGCTCGCGCCGCCCGCACCGGCGACGATCGCGGTGCTGGGCGACCGCTTCGCGAGCCCGCGCGACGAGCGGATCTATGGCTTGACAGAGCGGCTGCGCGACTCTCCGCCGGTGGCGCCGGGGGTGGTGGACATCCCGCGCGACGAGATCGTCCCCGTCGAGGCCGGCGGGCTCGACCGGCGGGGCGAGCGCGTCGAGATGCTGGTGCGGCCGACGATCGCGCTCTACGCGCCGTTCTTCCACGGCTCGCGGGGCTGGGGGCTCGCGGTCGCCGGCACCGCGATCGGCTTCTTCGACGTCGCGCACGACGACCCGGAGCGCATCGTCTTTCGCTTCGAGACCGGCAACGCGCCCGAGAGCCGCACGCTCCGCTACCACCTCTTCCACGGCGACCACGCGCAGATCCTCGACGGGTACGGCGCGCTGAACGGGCGGCCCTTCGTGCCGCCGGACTGGGCCTTTCTGCACTGGCGCTGGCGCGGCGAGCTGCGCCGCGGCGCGACCGCCGAGCTCGACGGAGTCACCGTGAACGCCGACGTCGCCGACGACGTGCTCATGTACGAGCGGCTCGGCATCCCGCCGGGCGTCTACATGTTCGATCGTCCGGTTCTCGCGGGCGAGTTCGGCTTCGCACGCTTCGCGTGGGACGAGGAGCGCCTGCCCAACGTCCAGGCGATGCTCGACGCGCTCGAGCGCCGCGGCTACCGCTTCGTCCTCTGGAGCAGCATGTGGGCGTGCGGCAGCCAGCCGGGTGACAACGGCTCCGAGGCCTTCGCGCGCGGCTTCCTGGCCCCGGGCGGCAGCGGCCCGCCGCGCTGCGAGGACGTCGGCGGCGGCAACTTCATCCTCGACCCGACGACCGCCGCGGCGCGCGACTGGTGGCGCGAGCGCGTGCGCGACTTCGCGCGCGCGAACCGTATCCGCGGCATCAAGCTCGACCGCGGCGAGGAGCACATCCCGTCGCAGGCGAGCGACGTCTGGGCCGACGGGCGTGGCGGCCGCGAGGTGCGCAACGCGTATCCGACCCTGCAGGCCGAGGTGCACCACGACGCGATGGCCGAGGCGTTCCCCGGCGACTCGCTGGTCATCGTGCGCGCCGGCTACACCGGCACGCAGCGCTTCGCGATCGCGTGGGGCGGCGACACGGCCGGCAGCGCGCGGGTCGGCGGCGGTCCCGGCACCGACCTCGGGCTCCGCAGCGCGATCATCAGCCAGCAGCGCGCGAGCTTCCTCGGCTACCCGGTCTGGGGCTCCGACACCGGCGGCTATTACTCCTTCAAGCAGCGCGACGTGTTCGCGCGCTGGCTCGAGTTCAGCGCCTTCTCGGGCATCATGGAGATCGGCGGCGTCGGACCGAACGCGCCGTGGGCGATGCCCACCGAGCCCGCGTACGACGAGGAGATGATCGCGATCTACCGGCGCTACACGCAGCTCCGTGTGACGCTGCAGCCCTATCTCGTCGCCGCGGCGCGCGAGGCTGCGGAGACCGGCCTGCCGATCGTGCGGCCGCTCGTGTTCGCCTACCCCGACGATCCACGCGTCGCCGACCTCTGGGACCAGTACCTGCTCGGCCCGGACCTGCTGGTCGCCCCGGTCTGGCGCGCCGGCGAGCGCGCGCGCTCGGTCTACCTGCCCGCCGGGACGTGGCGGAGCTACTGGGCCCCGGAGCAGCGCTTCACCGGTCCGCTCGACGTCGCCGTCGCCGTCCCGCTCGACACGATCCCGGTGTTCGTCCGCGAGCCGGCCGCCGTGCCCTAGCTGCCGGACGGCGCGGCCGGCTGCGGCGCTCGACCGCCGCCCGCACTGGCCCGCATCCGGAGGTGCGTGCAGGGGATCGCGCTCACCGCGACATGAGAGTTCGCGCCGCCCTCTGGACTGAGCAAGGCACGTTCGGCATTGCAGAGCCATGCTTGCAGTCGCGCAAGCTTAACAATGCAGGTTTGCAATGCCAAGATCCGGATTTCCGCTGTTTTTCTTGCAACTTCTGACGATCTCTTCTCTCCTCGCGCAGCCCTGTCACGCGTCTCCGGGGCGTCCCAATCTGGTGCTGCTGATCGGTGACGACCACGGCTGGCCGTACGCCGGATTCATGGGTCACCCGACGGTGCAAACGCCGAATCTCGACGCTCTCGCCGCCCAGGGAACGACGTTCGTCAACGCCCAGAACCCGGCGAGCATCTGCCAGCCCACGCTGCGCGCGCTGCTCGCCGGGGTTCACGACGAGCAGTGGGAGAGCCGGCGCCGCAACCTGGAGGCGCTGCTCGGCGACCTCCCGCCGCGCACGGAGGTCGAACACTATCGTACCGTTCCGCGCGAGCTGGTGCGCCAGGGCTACCTCGCCTGGGAGGGCGGCAAGCTCTGGGAGGGCACCTTCGCCACCGCCGGCTTCTCGCACGGGCTCGCGACCTTCCTCTTCCCGAGCTGGTTCCGCAGCGCCGGCGACCAGTTCGGGCGTGAGGGCTGGGGAACCGCCGCGGTCCTCGCGCCGCTAGAGGAGTTCCTCGACGGGACGCGGGGGCAGCCGTTCTTTCTCTGGGTCGCGCCGCTGCTGCCGCACGTACCCTACGACGCGCCGCCGGAGTTCACGCGTCTCTACGCAGGCCGGGAGTCGCCCGAGGTCGCGCGCTACTTCGCGAACGTCACCTGGCTCGACGCCGTCGTCGGACGGGTGATCGAATCTCTCGAGCGGCGCGGCCTGCGCGACGACACGTTGATCGTCTACCTGTCGGACAACGGCAAGGAGCCCGCGCAGGACATCGCGGGGATCGGCGCCGGCAAGGGCACGCTCTACGAGCTCGGCTTCCGCACGCCGCTCATCCTGAGCTGGCCCGGACACGTTCCGCCGGGCGTCGTGCGCGACGACCTGGTCTCGACGCTCGACGTTCCAGCGACGCTGCTCGACTACGCCGGCGCCGACCCGATCGAGGACCTGGAGGGACGCAGCCTGCGCCGCGCCGTCGAGCGTGGCGAGGAGGTCGGACGCTCGCGCCTGGTCGGCCGCTTCCGGAGCCCGAAGCTCGCCAGCAACGGCTATTGGGTGCGCACGCCGCAGTGGCGCTACCTCGTTGCCGCCGACGGGCGCGAGGAGCTGCACGCGATCGCCATCGACCCGTTCGAGCGTCACGACGTCGCGCCGTCCCACCCCGACGTGCTGCGCCGCTTCCGGGCCGACGTGGTCGCGTGGCAGCGGCGCGTCGACGTCGGCCGCAGCACGGTCGATCTCGCCGGCCGCCTCACCGGCCCCCGCGCCGAGCCGGTGGCGGGCGAGGCGCTCGAGCTCGCGGGGCGAACCAGCACGGGCCGCGCCGTGCGCCTGCGCGTGCTCACCTCGGCCTCCGGCGACTTCCTCTTCGATGCGGTGCCACGAGGATCCTACGTCCTGAGCATCCGGCGTCGCGACGCGGGGCTCTCGCTCGGCGGGATCCGCGATCGCATCCCGGTCCCGCTGCCGGAGGGAAGCATCGACGGCTACCTGCCGCTGCGGGTGGATCGCGTGTCCTCTCGCCGGTTCGCCGGCAGCGCCGCGATCGAGGGCGTGCTGTGCGACGGCGACGGCGAGCCGGTCGCGGGCGCCACCGTGCACGTGCGCGCCGTCGGCAGCGCCGCGTCGTCCACCATCGTCGTGCGCACCGGACGCGACGGTCGCTTCCGCGCCGAGCACCTGCCGGCGGGCGCATACCGCGTCGTCGCGAACGGCCGGCAGATCCGGGCCGAGGGCCGCACGGCGGTGGGGTCCGGCGAGACCCGCGCGCTCGATCTGGCGTCGGCCACGTGACCCGGAGGAGCGACCAGAGCTTGACCGTCAGGGATGTCTTTGTGCATGAACCACCCTCGGCTTCCGATCCACGGTGCCCAGCCCATGCCACGCCGGCCTCGCCATCGCACCATCGCGCTCGTCGCCCTGGTCCTCGTCGTGCTCCTCGCGTCGCCGCCGACCGGCGCGGGCGCAGGGATTCAGGAGCGACCGCCGAACATCGTGCTGCTGATCGGCGACGACCACGGCTGGCCGCACTCCGGCTTCATGGGCGACCCGTACGCGCGCACGCCCAACCTCGACGCGCTCGCCGCCGGCGGCACGACGTTCACGCACGCACAGAATCCGGCGAGCCTCTGCCAGCCGACGCTGCGCACCTTGCTCGCCGCCGTCCACGACGAAGCCTGGGAGAGCAAGAAGCTGGCGCTCGAGGCGGTCCTCGGCCCGCGGCCGCGACGCTCCGAGGTCGAGCACTTCCGCACCGTGCCGAAGGAGCTCGCGCGGCGCGGCTACCGGTCGTGGGAGGGCGGCAAGCTCTGGGAGGGGACGTTCGCCACCGCCGGCTTCACGCACGGGCTCGCGACCTCGATCAGCCCGGGCTTCTTCACCGCGGTCGGGGACCGCTTCGGACGCGAGGGCTGGAGCACGGGTACCGCCCTCGCTCCGCTGCAGGAGTTCCTGGACGAGACCGGCGACGCCCCCTTCTTCCTCTGGGTGGCGCCGATGCTGCCGCACGCCCCGTTCGACGCCCCGGCCGACCTGCGTGCCCCGTACCAGCAGCTCGGCCTGTCCGCGGCGCAGATCGGCTACTACGCGAACGTCTCGTGGCTCGACGCGATCGTCGGCGCCGTCGTCGCGGAGCTCACGACGCGTGGTCTGCGCGACGACACGCTGATCGTCTACCTCGCCGACAACGGGGTCGAGATCGGCAACCTCGGCGGCTCGGGGCGCGGCAAGGGAACGCTTTACGAGCTCGGCGCGCGGACGCCGGTCGTCTTCAACTGGCCCGGATCCGTCCCGTCCGGGGTGATGCGCGACGATCTCGTCTCGACGCTCGACGTGCCGGCGACCTTGCTCGACTTCGCCGGTGCGGACACGATCGACGACGGTGGCGCTCGGAGCCTTCGCGAGCCGCTGGTGAGCGGCTCGCCCGCAGGGCGCGGCACCATCGTGAGCCACCTGCGCAACCCCGTCCCCGGCAACGACGGCCACTGGGTCCGGACGCCGAGCTGGCGCTACGTCGCGGCGAGCGACGGACGCGAGGAGCTGTACGCGATCGCGAGCGATCCGTTCGAGCAGCACGACGTCGCCGCAGCCCACCCCGAGCTGCTGGCGGGCTTCCGCGCCGACGTGCTCGCCTGGCAACGCGCGATCGCCGAGGGTGCCGCAGTGCTCGACGCGACCGGTCGCGTGGTCGATCCCGGCGGGGCCCCGATCGCCGGCGAGGCGGTCCGGCTCACCGGCCGCACCCGCACCGGAGCCAAGCTCCATCTTCGTGTCTTGACGGCGAGCGACGGCAGCTACCTCTTCGACGCCGTCCCGCGCGGGACGTACGTGCTGACGGGCGCGCGGCGATCGGGCTCGTTCCACTGGGGTCGCCTCTCCGGCCGCATCCCGGTCACGCTCCCGACCGGCGGGCTCGGGAGCCATCTCCACCTCCGGGCGACCCGCCCGCACGTGCCGGCCACGCCCGGCAGCGCCCGGATCGAGGGGACGCTCCGTGCGCACGACGGCGTGCCCGTCGCCGGCGCGCTCGTGACCGTCCGCGGCGGCTCGCCGAGGGTCAGCGTCGCGGTGCTCACGGACGCCACCGGCCGCTACCGCGCCGAGCACCTGACGCCCGGCACGTATCGCGTGGCCGCGAGGTCGCCCGCACGACGCGCGCGGCAGGCGGCTTCGACCACCGTCGCGCCCGGCGAGCGCAGCACGCTCGACCTCGCCCTGCGCTCCTGATCCCGACGCTCAGGACGGCGCGCGCGCGACGTGCAGCGTGCTCGTCTCCTGTCCGAGCCCGGCCCTGCCGTTGCCGTGGCCGCGCACGCCGCGGTCGGCGAGCGCCGCCGCGTGCAGCTCGGCGAATGCCTCCTCGGTCGCGCGCACGTAGTCGTGCAGGTCGGGCATCACGTCCCAGTCGGCGTTGAAGCCCCAGTGCAGGCGGCCGGCGTAGCTGAACAGCGCCACGCCGAGCCCGAGCCGCGCGAACAGCGGCACCAGCGGGTAGATCTCGAGCATGCGCGCGCCGAGAAGGTAGAGGGGCAGCTGCGGGCCCGGCACGTTGGTCACCACGAGGTTGAACGGCAGGCCACGGTGCGCGAGACGCGCGCCGAGCGCGAGCAGGGTGGACGGCGTCCAGTCGGTGACGCGCGTGAGCACCTCCGCCCCGAGCGCCTGCTTCGAGGTCTTGAGGCGCGCCGTCGTCGCGCAGACGGCCGCGTGTCGTCGCACGACGTCCGGCTCGCCGATCGGCAGCTCGGCCATCCACGCCGCCACCTTGTTGCCCAGCGTGCCGCGCTCGTCGCGCGAGCGCACGCTCACCGGCACCATCACGCGGAACGTGAGCTCGCCTGGATTCGCCCGACGCCGGGCGAGGAACCGGCGCACCGCGCCGGCCACGGTCGCGAGCACGACGTCGTTCAGCGAGCCGCCGAGCTGGTTCTTGACGTCCTTCACCTGCTCGAGGTCGAGCGTCACCCAGTCGAAGCGCCGGTACGGCCCGATCTCCCGGTTGAGCGGCGTCTCCGACGGCAGCCCGAGGCCCGCGACGAGCGTCTCGCCCGCCGCCCGGACGCTCTCCGCGACGGCGCCGACCAGCCCGACCGGATCCCGCAGCAGACGCCCTAGCGCGTGCACCGGTGCCGCGAGCCGGTCGATCACCTCGTCGCGCAGCAGCTCGAGGCCGCTCGGCACGCCGCGCGGGATGAAGAGCGGCGGCTCCTCGCGGGGCGCGGTCGGGCTCACGTCGAGCAGGACCTCGAGCAGGTCGACGCCGGAGACGCCGTCCACCATGCAGTGGTGGACCTTGCTGATCATCGCGAAGCGGCCGTCGGCGAGCCCCTCGACGAACCAGACCTCCCAGAGGGGCTTGCCGCGATCGAGCTGCTGTGAGGCGATGCGCGCCGAGAGGCGCTTCAGCTGCCGCTCGTCGCCCGGGCGCGGCAGGCTCGTGTGCCGGACGTGGTAGGCGAGGTTGAAGCGCTCGTCGTCCACCCACACCGGCTGGTTCTCGATCGGCACCCAGGCGAGCTTCTGGCGGTAGCGCGGGATGCGGTGCAGGCGGGCGCCGATGAACTCGCGGATGCGCTCGATGTCGATGCCGCCGTCGGGCAGGCGCAGCGGCCCCGCGTCGAAGGTCGCCGTCGACGCGACGTGCATGTGGCTGCAGCCGTCCTCGAACAGGAGGAACGAGTTGTCCAGCGCGGACAGTCGGTCGTACGCGTACCGAGCCATCGTTGTCCTCCTTGGCACCGGAGCGGTCGCGACGGCCCTCGCCCCCACCGCTCAGTCCTCGAAGAGCGGCGAGCCGTGCTCGCCGCTCTTCTGCGGGCTACGCATTCGCTGCGGCGGCGAGGGCCGTCGCAACCGCTCCTACTCCCTGCTGTGGAGGTCGGAGAACGCCGCCTCCCTCCTTTTGCTTGGCACAACTGGAGGCCGCCGTCGATTCGCGATAAGCCGGCACGGAACAGGAGGTGGTGGACATGCTGGCGATCCGCATGCGGCAGAAGGAGAGCGTGTTCTATCTGGCGGCCTACCGGGCCTCGGACCTGCTCCGGAAGGTCCAGTTCTCCGGCAAGTCGCACCCGGGCGAGGACGGGGCCGAGCCGTCGGGCGACGAGCTGGTGAGCGCCTTCTTCCGCAAGGTCCAGACCGGCAGCGGCTTCTTCCAGCGGCGCCCGTACGCGCGCAAGGTGCAGCAGATCTACGAGTTCTACACCGACCCCAAGGGTCAGCCGATGATCCCCGGCGCGGTCCTGCTCTACACCCCCGAGAAGCTTTCCTTCGACCCGACCTCCGGCTCGGATCTGATGGGCAATCTGCACGACCCGCGCGAGCCGTTCCTGATCATCGACGGGCAGCACCGCCTCGCCGGCCTCGAGGTGCTCGGCCAGCGCGATCCGGGGGCGCTCGAGAAGATCGACGTGCCGTGCGTCGTGTTCGACAAGTCGCAGGCGGACTTCGCGGTCGAGATGTTCGTCATCATCAACTCGACCCCGACGCGCCTCAATCGCTCGCACCTGATCGACCTCTACGAGCGCCTGCAGCGCGCGTCGCCGGTCGACAAGGCGGCCGCCAAGGCGGTCTTCCTCTGCTACTCCGAGAGCGATTCGCCGCTGCTGCGCAAGGTCGACATGCTCGGCCGTCACAAGCGCACGGAGCGCTGGATCCGCCAGGCGAGCCTGTTCCGCGAGCTGCGTCGGCTGGCCGAGCGCAACCCGCGCCTGTTCGGCGATGCGCCGCGCGCCAAGGACCTCTACGAGGTGGTGCGCGACTACCTGCGCGCCGTGCGCAAGACCTTCGGCGAGGCCTGGGACAACCCGCGCTACCGGATCACCAACGACGTCACGCTGATGGCGATGCTGCGGGTCCTCGGCGACTACCTGAAGAGCGCGCGCGGTCCGCGCACCTACGAGGCCGGCGACCGCCAGCGCGCGTTCGAGAACCTGCTCGAGCCGTGGCGCACGATGGTACCCGACTTCCGCGAGGAGGGATTCTACGAGCGCTTCGCGGCGCGCGGACAGGTGGAGCGCGTCGGCATCATCCAGCGCGCGCTCGCGAACGCGATCGGGGTGACGGCCCGGCCGGCGGCGGAGTGAGCCCGACCGCAGCCGAGCGAGGCGCTTCCGGTGTCCGGTGCTCCCCTACTGCCGCGGCGCGAGCAGCACCTGCAGCTCGGGCACGCTGAGCGTGTAGGTGGTGTTGCAGTACTCGCACACCGACTCGGTCGGCTCGCCGGACTCGACCAGCTCCTCGAGGTCGGCGCGCGGCAGCGACGCGAGCGCCGCGACCAGACGCCCGCGCGAGCACCGGCAAGCGAAGACGGGCTGCTCGCGCGCCACCTGGTCCCAGAGAAAGCCGTCGAGCAGACGCGCCGCGAACGCGCGGCCGTCGGGATCGGCGGTGGTCATCGCGCTCGCGAGCGACGGCAGCCGCTCGGCGTTCCCGAGCAGGTGATCGAGCTGCGCGCGCGTGCCCTCCGGCGTGAGCTGCACCAGGTAGCCGCACGCCGTCCCGACCTGCCCGGCCCGCAGGTCGACCTCGAGGTGTACCAGCGCGACGATCTGCTCGCTGCGCACGAGGTACTCCGTGATCGCCGCCTCGACGCCGCCGCCGCTGTACAGCAGCGACGAGCGATACGGCGCGCCGTCGCGCGCGATGCGCGACACCTCGAGAAAGCCGTCGGCGAGCAGCGGTCCGTCGCTCCGCTCGACCGCGCGGGGGTTCTCGATCGCCGCGCGCGCGCCGGACTCCCCGGCCCACACGTCGACGATCAGCCGGCCCGCACTGCCCGGGTTGCGCAGCAGCATCTGCAGCTGCGCGGCCGGGTTCAGCGTCGAGCGCGCGAGATGGCCGGCGGTGAGCAGCTCGCCGACGATGCGCGTCGCATCGTCGCTCGTGCCGAGCCGCCGCGCGCACTCCGCGACCAGACGCGTCGTGCGCGCCACGAGGACCCTGATCTCGCCCTCGCGCGTCAGGCCGCGCCACACGGTGTCCTCGCCGAGCGACGGCGCCGGCTCGTCGTACTGCGGCGGTCCCGCGAGGCGCTCCGCCCGCTGTCGCTTGTAGCGCTCGACCGCGCTCTCACCCGCGTCCTTGGTCATGCGCGGCCGAGGCTAGCTGTCGGCGCGAGACGGGTACAGCCCCACCGACTGCCAGCGCCGCGAGCGTGCGGGTGACGTCCGCCGCGGCGACGGCGATCGTCGTGCACGGCGGCGCCGGCGCCGAGCGAGCCGACGAGCGCGCCGCACGGCGCGCCGGCGTCGCCCGCGCGGCCGAGGCCGGACAGGCGGTCCTCGCGGGGGGTGGCAGCGCGCTCGACGCCGTGCTGGCGGCGGTCGTCGTGCTGGAGGACGACGCCGCCTTCAACGCGGGCCTCGGCTCGGTCCTCACCGAGGACGGCCAGGTCGAGACCGACGCTTCGGTGATGGAGGGCACGACGCTCGGCGCGGGCGCGGTCGGTGCGGTGCGTGGCGTCGCGAACCCGATCCTGCTCGCCGACGCCGTGCGCCGCGAGGGCCGCGAGGTGCTGCTGGTCGGCGACACGGCGCTCGCGGTCGCGGCGCGCGCCGGCCTCCGGCTGGTCGCGCCCGATGCGCTGATCACCGAGGTCGCACGCGCCCGCCATCGCGAGCGCACGGGTGCGCCGGGCGAGACCGTCGGGGCGGCCGCGCGCGACGCGCGCGGCGGCTGCGCGGCGGCGACGTCCACCGGCGGCGTCGCCGGCAAGCGCAGCGGCCGGATCGGCGATTCGGCGCTGATCGGCTGCGGCACCTACGCCGACGACACGATCGGAGCGGGCTCCGCGACCGGTCCGGGCGAGGCGATCATCCGCGTGACCCTGGTGTGCCGCGCGCTCGAGCGCGTCGCGCGCGGCGCCGATCCCGGGGCCGCCGCGACCGACGCGCTCGCGCTGCTGCGCGCGCGGGTCGGGGCGGAGGCCGGGCTGATCCTCCTCGACGCGCGCGGCAGGGTCGGCGTCGCCTGCTCGGCGCCGGCGATGGCCGCCGCGTGGATCACCCCCGCGAGCGGCCTCGTCGTGCGCTGAACGGGTGACGCGGCCGCGTCAGGACGGGCGCGAGACGGAGCCCTGCGCGCGCCCGCGCGGCACGAAGCGACGTCCCCCGACCGGTGCCGCCGCGGTCGTGGTCTCGCGTGCGCCGGACGCCCGCCGGGCGCGCGGCTCGGCGTGGCGCGCCGGACGCGCCGCCGGGCGCGGCCGTCCCGGCTCGCGCGACGCCTCGACGGGCCGCGCCGCCGCGAGCGCCGCCGGCGCCGCGAAGCCTTCGGCCGCCAGGCGCTCGATCGGACGTCCGAGCGTACGCTCGATTGCACGCAGCTCGCTCTCCTCCGCCGGCGCGACGAAGGTCCACGCGTCGCCGGTCGCCTGCGCGCGCGCCGTGCGACCGATGCGGTGCACGTAGTCCTCGGCGCTCTGCGGCAGATCGAAGTTCACCACGTGGCTCAGCTTCGCGACGTCGATGCCGCGCGCGGCGATATCGGTTGCGACCAGCACCCGGAAGCGCCCGGCGCGGAAGCCCTCGAGAGCCTGGGTGCGCTGCGACTGCGAGCGGTTGCCGTGGATCGCCGCGCACGACACGCCACGCGTTTCGAGGACGCGCGCGAGGCGGTTCGCGCGGTGCTTGGTGCGGGTGAACACGAGCGCGCTCGTGATCGACTCGCCCCCGAGCAGCGCCAGCAGCAAGGACGTCTTGTCCTCGTGCGCGACGGCGTACGCCCCCTGGCGGATGCCGGCGGCGGCGCTCGTCTTCGGCTGCAGGTCGATCGACACCGGCTCGACCAGCATGCGGCGCGCGAGGTCGACGATCGTGGGCGGTAGCGTGGCCGAGAAGAAGAGCGTCTGACGACGCGCCGGGACCGCGTCGAGGATCCGCCGGATCGCCGGCAGGAAGCCCATGTCGAGCATGCGATCCGCCTCGTCGAGGACGAGGATCTCGACGCCGTCGAGGCGCGTGTAGGGGTGCTGCATGTGGTCGAGGAGTCGGCCAGGGGTCGCGACCAGGAAGTCGACCCCGGCGCGCAGCGCACGCACCTGGGGACCCATGGCGACGCCGCCGACGACGGTCGCCGCACGGAGCCGCGTCGCGCCCGCGAGCTTCGCGAGCTGCGCCTCGATCTGCCCGGCGAGCTCACGGGTGGGCGTCAAGATCAGAGCACGCGTGCGGTTGCGGCCGGGACCGCCCTGCAGGCGCTGCAGCATCGGCAGCAGGAACGCGGCGGTCTTTCCGGTGCCCGTCGGCGCGCTCGCGAGGAGATCGTGGCCTGCGAGCGCGGGCGGGATGGCCGCCTTCTGGATGGGGGTCGGCTCGCTGAAGCCGAGCGCTGCCGTGCCTTGCACGAGGCTCTCGTGCAGGCCGAGTTCGTGGAACATGGAGGATTCTTTCTTTCCGACGCGCGGACGGACCGGATTGAGGTCGATCTCGGGTCGAGACGTGTCCGGCGTGGATGGGAGGAACGGTGGGGTTACCGGCGAGGCCGCCGTTCAGGCTCGGGAAGCCTTCTTTGCTTCGTGGCGTCGTGCTCGAGCGCGATCCGCAGGGACCGGCGAGCGACGCGCCTTGACTTCAGTAGCACGTCCGCCCTCCCGGTCAAACCGCCGCCCGGCGGCGGGTGGTGTCCCGATCTGGAGGCCGCGCGGAAGGACGGGGCTTCGATCTGATTCCAGCGGTGCCCCTCGCGCGGGAAGCTGCGAAAACGAGGGAGAGGGAGCGACCGCACGCGTCGCTACGCGAGGCTCGCGCGCAGGGCGTCGCGAAAGTCGGGGTGCGCGACCTCGATGAGCGCGTGCGGCCGCTCGCGGTCGTCGAGCACGGACAGGTCGACCGCGCCGTGCTCGGTGACGACGTACTGCGTGTGGTGACGCGGCGTCGTGACCATCGTGCCGGCGGCGAGCGTCGCGACGATGGTCGAGATGCGCTCGCCGTGCACCCTGGCGGTCGAGCGCAGGCAGAGCAGGCTCTTGCCGCGGGGGGCGGTCGCCGCGCCGACGACGAACGACTCGTGGCCGCCCGTCCCCGAGTACTGGCGACCGCCGATCGCGTCGGCGACCACCTGCCCCGCCAGATCGATCGCGAGCGCGCCGTTCATGCTCACGAGACCGTCGAGCTTCTCCAGGACGGAGAGCTCGTTCACCGCCGTCACCGGCAGCATCCGCACCTCCGGATTGCCGTCGAGCCACGCGTAGAGCGACGTGCTGCCGAGCGCGAAGGTGGCGACGCTCACGCCGTCGTGGAGCGGCTTCCGGTTGGTCACCTTGCCCGCCTGGTGCAGGCGCATCACACCGTCGGCGATCATCTCGGTGTGGATGCCGTAGTCGCCGCCGGGACCTTCGGCGAGAAGCCGCGCGATCTCGTCGGGGATCGATCCGATTCCGAACTGCAGGATCGCGCCGGGCTCGACGAGCGCGCACGCGCGGCGCGCAATCTCCAGATCCTCCGCCGAGGGCGCCGGCGGCGGGAGCGCGACCAGCTCGGTTGGGTGCTCGTACCAGGCGTCGACCTCGGAGACGTGCACGCGGTTGCCGCCGTGCTCGGGCAGTCCCTCGACCCGCGGCATGTGGGGGTTCACCTCGGCGATCGCGAGCCGCTCGGGATCGCGCATCGCGGCGACGAACGGGCGGTAGCTCGCCCCCGCCTGGATCCCGAAGCTGAGCCAGCCGTCGGCGTCGGGTGGGGAGGTGACCGCGAGGACCACGCGCGGGGCGAGGCGCATCGCTCGGTGCTCGAGCCCGTTGAAGTCCGCGGGCAGGTAGGTGACGCGTGCGCCCGCGTCGCGCGCCATGCGCTCGATCGGACCGAAGAAGCCGCTCACCACGCGCACCTTCGGGTTCGAGAGGAACCCGTACGGCCGGGCCAGCAGGCCCGTGTAGACGTCGACGTCGTCGAGGTCACCGCGCCCGCCGAGCGCCTCGAGAAAACCCGCGGGCTGACCCGCGACGAAGCCGCAGAGCAAGGTATCGCGCGGGCGCACCAGAGCGACCGCCGCATCGAGGGTCGTCTCGCGCTCCGTCGCCATGAAGCAACCGTCCGTCGTCCGCGCGGGCCGTCCCGAAGTCACCCGACGCGCGGCGCGCGTGTCAGCCGCCGCCCGCAGCGCCGATGACCTTCAGGCGCTCCTTCGCCTCATTCGCCTCGGACGAGTCGGGGTAGCGATCGATGACCTGCTGGTAGAGCTCGCGCGCGTGCGGCAGGTTGCGCTGCAGCTCCTCGAAGCGCGCGGTTTCGATCAGGTCATCGGCCGACCTGGAGCACGCGACGCCGCCGCTCGCGAGCACCGCCGCCACGAGCAGCGCGCATGCGCGCGTGCGTCGTGCGACCCGCGCGCTCAGCGTACGACCCTACCGACCGCGGACGGGTGCGCCGTGGAGATCTCGCGTGCGATCCGGTCGATCGCCTCCTGCTCGGCGGTGGAGACCTTGCTGCCGAGACCGAGGATCCCGCCCGACGCGCGTGCGATTGCATTCGAGTAGGACAGCAGGTCCGCCTTGTGCTTCGCGCTCTCGGACTCCGGCATGATCGCGAGCAGGTTGCCGATCAGACGCAGCGTGTCCTCGAAGAATCCGTCGAGCGGCTTCTTGTCGAGCCAGCCGAGGAGCTGCCGGTAGGCCGGGCTCGACTCCTCGACGCCGCGCAGCTTTGCCGCCTCGAGGATCCCCGCGCGCTCCGCGCTGCTCACCGCGCCGTCGATCCACGCCACCTGCAGCAGCGGCACCAGGTGCAGCAGGGTAACGGTCTCACGCGTGTAGCCGAGGTCGTGCAGCTCCTTCAGGATCTCGTCGTCGGAGACGCCGACGGGCTCCGCCAGCTCCTTCGCTTCCCGCTCCCGCCGGCCGCGCTCGCGCATCTTCTCGAGCAGCTCACGCTCGCGCCGCTGGAAGTACTCCGACTCGTAGCTGCGTCGCCGCTCGTCCCAAAGGTCTCGATCCGCCATGACTCTTTCCTTTCACCGCCGGCCGGCCGGAGCAAGCCTCGGCGCGGTCCCGGGTCGCTCCCTACTCGTGCGGCGGGTGCGGAGGCACGGGGGCGTTCGCCGGCCGGTCGCCGTCGAGCGCGCCGATGAACGGCAGGTAGGTTCCGGTATGGCGCGTGCGCAGGTCGTCGATCGTGAGCGCCATCAGCAGGAAGACCGCGATGACGCCGGAGACGAGGATCGCACGCGAGACCGTGGTCCCGTAGCGCAGGTGCATGAAGTAGGTGACCACCAGCGACGCCTTGGTGAACGCGATGATCAGCGCCACGACGACGTTGCCACGCCCGAGGTCGACGTGCGCCGAGACCACGGTCACCACCGTCAGCACCATCAAGGTGACGAAGACGGCGATGTACGTCTTGATCGAGATCGAGTGCTGCTGCGCCATGGTTCCGGGCCTCTCAGTGACGACCGATCAGGTAGAGGAGCGGGAACAGGAAGATCCACACCAGGTCGACGAAGTGCCAGTAGAGTCCCGTCATCTCGACCGGGGTGTAGTAGCCGCCGTGGAACCAGCCGCGCCGCGCGAGCACGATCAGGGCGCCGAGGATGCCGATGCCGATGATCATGTGCAGCGCGTGCAGCCCGGTCATCGCGAAGTAGAACGACAGGAAGAGCTGGTGCTGCGGCGCGTCGGGGCCGCTGTACGTGAACAGCGGGCCCGGCACCATCCCTTCGTGGAACTTGTGCGTGTACTCGTAGGCCTTGACCACCAGGAACACGAGGCCGAGCAGCATCGTGACCGAGAGCCAGGCGATCTGCGCGCGCCGTGTCCCGTGCTGTGCCGCGTGCACGGCGAACACCATCGTGAGGCTCGAGCCGATCAGGACGACGGTGTTGAACGCGCCGAGCGTCAGCGAGAGATGGTTGCTCGCCGCCTCGAAGGCGTCGGTGTGCAGGAACGAGTAGTAGGCGTACGCCGCGAACACGGCGCCGAAGAAGAGCACCTCCTGCGCGAGGAAGAGCCACATCCCGAGCGACGCGGTCTCGTACTGCTGCTCGGCGTCGTCGAACTGGTGCGCGTGGGTCGCCACGCCGGCCGGGTCATGCAACGTTCTTCACCTCCACCGGCTCGCGGTAGTCGTAGGGCTCGTGCGTGACGACCGGCGTCGCGAGGAAGTTCTCGGTCGGCGGCGGTGACGGCGTCTGCCACTCGAGGCCGACCGCGCCCCAGTGGTTGTCCTCCGCCTTCGGACCGTAGCGCATCGACCAGACCAGGTAGAGCAGCGGCAGCAGGTAGCCGACGCCGAGGATCGACGCCCCCGCGGTCGAGAAGACGTTCAGGATCTGGAACTCGTCCGGATACACGTGGTACCGCCGCGGCATGCCGAGGAACCCGAGGACGAACTGCGGGAAGAAGGTCAGGTTGAAGCCGAGGAAGACGATCACCGCGGCGACCTTGGCGAGCGCCTCCGAGTAGAGGCGTCCGGTCATCTTCGGCCACCAGTAGTGGATGGCGCCCAGGTAGCCCATCAGCGCGCCGCCGACCATGATGTAGTGGAAGTGCGCGACCACGAAGTACGTGTCGTGCAGGTGGACGTCGGTCGCCAGCGTCGCGAGGAAGAGGCCCGTCAGCCCGCCGATCGTGAACAGGCCGATGAACCCGAGCGCGTACAGCATCGGCGCCTGCAGCCAGACCGATCCGCGGTAGAGGGTCGCGGTCCAGTTGAACACCTTGATCGCCGACGGGATCGCCACCATGAAGCTCAGCAGCGAGAAGATCAGCCCCGCGTTCGCCGACTGGCCGGACACGAACATGTGGTGTCCCCAGACCAGGAAGCCGAGCAGCGCGATCGCCACGCTGGAGGCGGCGATGAAGCTGTAGCCGAAGATCCGGTTGCGCGAGAAGCAGGTGATGATCTCGCTGATCACGCCCATCGACGGCAGGATCATGATGTAGACCGCCGGGTGCGAGTAGAACCAGAAAAGGTGCTGGAACAGGATGGGATCGCCGCCGAGCGCCGGATCGAAGATGCCGAGGTGGAAGGCGCGCTCGACCATCATCAGGAAGAGCGTGATCGCGATCACCGGCGTGCCGAGCACGAAGATGATGCTGGTCGCGTACATCGCCCAGACGAACAGCGGCATCCGGCTCCACGTCATGCCGGGTGCGCGCATGCGATGGATGGTCGCGATGAAGTTGACCCCGGTGAGGATCGAGGCGAAGCCGCTGACGAACGCGCCGAACGCGGCCGAGATCACGTTCGTGTTCGACGACATCGTCGAGTAGGGCGTGTAGAACGTCCAGCCGGTGTCGACGCCACCCGCCAGCACCGCCCACAGCGCGAACAGGCCGCCGACGTTGAAGATGTACCAGCTCGCGAGGTTCAGGCGCGGGAACGCGAGGTCGCGCGCCCCGATCATCAGGGGCAGCATGAAGTTGCCGAGCACCGCCGGGATCGAGGGCACGAGGAAGAAGAAGATCATCACGACGCCGTGCATCGTGAAGAGCTTGTTGTAGGTGTCGTCACGCACCAGGTCGCCCGCCGGCGTCAGCAGGTCGAGACGGATCAGCAGGGCCGCGAGGCCGCCGAGGGCGAAGAAGATCGTGATCGAAGCGAGGTAGAGGAGACCGATCCGCTTGTGGTCCTTGGTGAGGAGCCACGAGCGGATGCCGTAGTCGGCGTTCAGGTAGTTCTCGTCCGCCGCAGCGTGCGCGGACAGCGTCGTGTCGGTCATGCTTCACCCCGTTCCGGCGCGCTGGTGGCGCCGCGCACGGTCTTGCTTCGGTCGCGGGCGTCACGCGCGGTCGCGCGCTCGGCCACGGCGCCGCGTGCGAACAGGCGTCCTGCGGCACGCATCAGCCCGGCCCTCCCGCCGACGGCAGCGTGGCGTGCGATCCGTCCGGCGCGGCGTCGGGCTCGGCATTCGCCTGCAGCGACTTGATGTACGTGATGAGCTGCAGCAGCCCTTCCTCGCTGACCAGGCCCTTGAACGTCGGCATGATGGGCTGGTAGCCGGCCACCACGGTCGCCTGCGGGTTCAAGATCGCCTCGCGCAGGTACTTCTCGTCGGCCACCACGGAGGTACCGTCGGCGAGCCCGACCTGCTTGTTGAACAACCCGACGAGGCTCGGACCGCGCGCTCCGGAGTCGCCCTGGTGGCAGGTCGCACATCCGAGCTGCTCGAAGAGCTTCTGGCCGGCGACCGCCATCGAGGTCTCGTCGCCGCCGCTGCCGTCGCTGCCCGAGAGCCACGCCTGGAACTCGGCGGGCTCCATCACCACGACACGACCGATCATTCGCGAGTGCTGGCTGCCGCAGTACTCTGCGCAGAAGAGGTGGTACTCGCCCACCTTCTCCGCCTCGAACCACAGCGAGGAGTAGCGACCGGGGACGACGTCCTGCTTCACGCGGAAGGCGGGCACGAAGAAGCTGTGGATCACGTCCTCGGACGTCATCACCAGCTTGACGGGCCGGCCCACGGGAACGTGCAGCTCGTTGATCTCGCGCCGCCCCTCGACGTGCTGCATCTTCCACATCCACTGCTTGCCGACGACGTAGACCTGCATCGCGTCGTCGGGTGCGGTCTGCAGCGTGATGAACAGACGGGCGCCCCAGCCGAAGATCACCAGCACGATCAGGAACGGGATGATGGTCCAGGTGAGCTCGAGCGCGAGCAGACCTTCCCACGTCGGCACCACCTGGCGCTGGCGGCTCCGCCGGAAGCGGATCGCGAACACGACCACCGCGGCGGCGATCAAGATCGAGAAGACCGCGCTCAGCGCGACCAGAAAGAAGTAGAGCGCGTCCACCTGCCCGGCGACGGTCGACGCCTGCTCGGGAAGCAGCGAAAAACGTCCGATCATGAGGCGCTGGTCCCGTTTCGTTCCGCGCGACGCCGTGCCGCCTCGCGGCGCAGCGAGACGCCGACGAAAGCGACGAGGCCGAGGATGGTCAGCACCCCGCCTGCGCGCACCGAGTTGAGCGCGATGGCGGAGTAACGCCCCATCGCGGGATCGTAGTGGAAGCAGAACAGCAGGACCTGATCGACCAGCGTGCCGATCTTGCCCGCGGCGCTCTCGACGAGCCCGAGGCGCACGTCGCGAGGCTTGTACTCGACGCCGAACAGATAGCGCGACACGCGCCCCTCGGGCGTGAGCAGCACGATGCCGGCCGGATGCGCGTACTCGCCGCGACCGGCGTCGTACTGGTAGCGGAAGCCGACCGCGCTCGTGAGCGCCGCCACCTGCTCCGCGTCACCGGTGAGGAAGTGCCAGCCTCGCTCGGCACCGGTGCGCTCGTAGCGCTCGAGCGTCTCGGTCTTCTTCTTGGTCGCGAGCTCCGCGGTGTCGCGCGGGTCGAAGCTCACCGTCAGCACCGTGAAGTCCTCGCCCGCCGAGAGCTGTAGCGGCTTGAGGGAGCTCGCGAGCCCCTGCAGGTGCAGGCCACAGAGCATGGGACACGAGTAGTAGGCCAGCGACAGGACGACCGGCTTGTCGCCGAAGTACTCACCGAGCCGGACCTCGCGGCCGTTCTCGTCGCGCAGGCGGATGTCGAGCGGCACCTGCTCCTCGAGCTTCTGGTCGAAGCCCACCTCGCGCAGCCCCTCGGGCCGATCGGTCGCGGTCAGCGTCTGCGCGCCCGGATGCAAGGCTGCGTTCGCCGGTGCTGCGGCGAACGGCGAGTCGCCCTGGTCGGCGCGCGCGACCGTGGCGGTCGCGAGAAGCACGAGCGCCGCCCCGGCGAGCGCCCCCGCGCGTCGGCTGCGGGTCGTCACGGCTGCGCCCCCTGTGCGGCCGGTGCGCTCGGCTCCGCCTTGCCGGCGTTCGCCGCCGTGCCCCGCTCCGCGAGCAGCGCCATGGCGCGCTCGATCGGGATCCGCACCACGCCCGCCTGCCGGTCGACCCAGCCGTAGGAGTCGAGAACGCGCTTCTCGGCCGCGCGATGATCGAAGATGTCGAGCGCCGGATCCACCTGCAGACGCGGCGCCGGCGGCTCGGTACGACCGTACGCCGCGGCGAGTGGATTGGCCGGCGGCGACTTCGCTTCCTGGTTGCGCTCCATCAGTGGCAGCAGCACCCAGACGACGAGGATCGCGACCACCGTGAGGACGACGAAGGTGATGCCGGCCATCCACAGGATGCGCGAGCCGACCGCGTCGACTTCGTGCCCCGCTTCGACCGCAGCCTCGAGGGCCGCCGGATCGATCTCTTGCTGCGGGCCACTCATGCCTCGACCTCCGGGAGCGACGGGTCCTGAACCGGCAGCACCGGACTCGCGACGAGCCGTCCGACGAAGAACCACAGCCAGACGCCGCCGATGCCGACCACCGCCGTCAGATCCAGCCAGTGCGGCAGGGCGCTCTGCGGGCTGAACGCCGGACCCACGAGCCAGTAGAGATCGACGAGGCGCATCACCAGCAGCCACAGTGCGACCAGCGCGAGCTTGCGCCCCGTCTGCTTGATCTTGCGCGACAGCAGTACGCCGAACGGCACCGCGAAGTGCAGGAACAGCAGGCTGTAGCCGACGACCTTCCAGCCGCCCTGCGAGCGGTTCAGGTACCACACGATCTCTTCCGGCAGGTTGCCCGACCAGATGATCAGGAGCTGCGAGAACGACAGGTAGGCCCAGATCATCGTGAAGGCGAGCATCAGGTTGCCGAGGTCGTGGAACTGCGACGGTCCGAAGAAGCGCGCGACGTTCTTCTGCCGCGAGAGCAGCACCGCGAGGGGGATCGCGAAGGCGAACGCCGCGAGCCCCTGCCCGGCCATGACGAGCAGACCGTAGACGGTCGAGAACCAGTGTGGCTCGAGCGACATCATCCAGTCGACCGCCGCGAAGGTCACGGTGAGCCCGTAGAGCACGAGGCCCCCGCGGCTCATCAGCTCCATGCGCACCGTGACGCGCGGATCGCCGTCCTGGTCCTGCAGCAGCGACCACCGGCGAAGGAGCATCGCAACCACGATCCACACGACGAAGTAGACGGCCGCGCGGACCAGGAAGAAGGGCGCGTTCAGGTACGGCTCCTTCGCCTGCAGGATCGCGTCCTTCGCGACCACGTCCGCGTGCGACCACTCGAAGAGGTGATGAATGCCGAACGCGATCGGCAGGAACAGCACCGCGAGCAGCGGGATGGTTCCGATCGACGACTCGAGGATGCGCCGGATCACCGCACCCCAGGCGCCGCCCGCGATGTGATGGATCATCAGGATCGCCATCGAGCCGAGCGCGATGCCGAACCAGAACACGAAGCCCAGCAGGTAGGACCGGAAGAACTGCTCCGGGCTGACGAAGTAGCCGACCGCGGTGAGCGCGAGTCCGGCGACGCCGGCGATGAGCGCGTTCCGCTGCACGCGGTGGATCGGGTGCCCGGGCTCGAGGTTCACGATGGTGCTCACGGCTGCCACGTCAATGCCCCGCTGCCGGCTGGTCGAGCGACGTGCGCTGGTCGGCGGGCACGTCGGCGATGGTCGCGTTCTGGCTGAGCTGCAGGGCGCGGATGTAGGCGACGATCGCCCAGCGGTCGTCGACCGGCACCTGCGCGCGATAGTTCAGCATGGTGCCGAATCCGTTGGTGATCACGTCGAAGTAGTAGCCCGCCGGAGCTTCGCGCAGCCGCGGCACGTGAAACGACGGCGGGCGGCGCAGGCCGCGCTGCACGATCATGCCGTTGCCGTCGCCGGTCCGCGCGTGGCACGGGCTGCAGTAGATGTCGTAGCGCTGCTGGCCGCGCACCAGGAGGTCGCTGGTGAGATCGACGGGCAGCGCGAGCACCGGCTTCCCGTCTTGCTTGCCCTCGAAGTACGCCGAGTTCTCGTGGAACGCGCCGTACGCGATCGTTCCCGGAACGAGCGGACGGTTGGCCCGCCCGTCGGCGAAGAACGTGCTGGCCGCGTCGGCGTTGTACTTCGGCTGATCTTGCATGTCCTGCCGGCAGCCCGCCGCGAGCAGCAGCGCGCCGAGCAGCACGACCGGGACGCGTCGTGCGCGTCGGGTTGTCATCGCCATCGGCTCCTGCCTCTCAGTGGTCAACTTCGGCCACCGATCGCGGCACGAGCCGCTCCAGGAACCGACGCGTCAGCTCGCGATCGAACATCGGATCGGTCGCCTCGATGCAGAGGAAGAACCGATCGCGGCTCGCGAGCGCGAAGCGCGGCACGTTGAACACCGGGTGGTACGGCTGCGGCAGCCCGTTGAGCGCCAGCATCCCGAGCACCGCGCAGATCGCTGCGGTGAGCACGGTGGTCTCGAACGTGATCGGGATGAACGAGATGAGGCTGTTGTACGGGCGCCCGCCGACGTTCAGCGGATAGTCGATCACCGACGTCCAGTACTGCAGCGCGTAGCCGGCGCACATCCCGACGACTCCGCCGATCAGGACGATCATCGGCAGGCGGTTGTGGTGGATGCCGAGCTCCTCGGCGACCTCCTCGATCGGGTACGGCGTGTAGGCGTCCATGCGCCGGTAGCCGCCCGCGCGTGCTTGACGGATCGCGGCGATGAGCTCGTTCGGCTCGCTGAACTCGGCGATCAGGCCATAGATCGGCGGGCGAGAGCCGGCAGGACGCGTGCTCGCCCCGTGCCCTGCGGCAGGACGCGTGCTCATCGCGAGGCCTCCGGGGTGTCGTGCAGCTCCTCCTTCAGCTCGGCACCCGGCACCAGCGTGCGCATCTCGAAGATCGAGATCATCGGCAGGACGCGGATGAAGAGGAAGAGTAGAGTGAAGAAGAGTCCGAGCGTGCCGATGTACGTCGACCAGTCCCAGAAGGTGGGCACGAACTGGTGCCACGACGACGGCAGGAAGTCGCGCGACAGGCTGGTCACGACGATCACGTAGCGCTCGAGCCACATGCCGACGTTGACCACCACCGAGATCGCCCACAGCGCGGCGAGGTTCGCGCGGATCGCCTTGAACCACAGCAGCTGCGGGATGAGGATGTTGCACAGGACCAGCGCCCAGTAGGACATCGCGAACGGCCCGAACATCCGGGCCCACATCATGTAGCGCTCGTAGATGTTGCCGCTGTACCAGGCGATGAACGCCTCCATCGCGTAGCCGTAGGCCACGATGAGGCCGGTCGCGAGCATCACGCGCGCCATGTTGTCGAGGTGCTTCAGCGTGATGAAGTCCTCGAGGTCGTAGTACTTGCGGATCGGGATCGAGAGCGTGACCACCATCGCGAAGCCCGAGAAGATCGCGCCGGCGACGAAGTACGGCGGGAAGATCGTCGCGTGCCAGCCCGGGATCACCGAGACCGCGAAGTCGAAGCTGACGATCGTGTGCACCGAGACGACCAGCGGCGTCGAGAGCCCGGCGAGAAGGAGGTAGGCCGTCTCGTAGCGCTGCCAGTGCCGCGCCGAGCCGCGCCAGCCCATGGCGAGGATGCCGTAGATCTTCCGACCGAAGAAGTTCGTCGAGCGGTCGCGCAGGGTCGCGAGATCGGGGATGAGACCCGTGTACCAGAACAGGAAGGACACGCTGGCGTAGGTCGAGACCGCGAACACGTCGAACAGCAGCGGGCTTCTGAAGTTCGGCCACATGCCCATCGTGTTCGGGTACGGCAGCAGCCAGTACGCGAGCCACGGGCGCCCGAGGTGCATCAGCGGGTAGAGACCCGCGCAGCTCACCGCGAAGAGCGTCATCGCCTCCGCGAAGCGGTTGATCGACGTCCGCCACTTCTGCCGCAGCAGCAGGAGGATCGCCGAGATCAGCGTACCGGCGTGCGCGATGCCGACCCACCAGACGAAGTTGACGATGTCGAACGCCCAGCCGACCGGGATGTTGAGACCCCAGATCCCCGTGCCGTACGCGAGCAGCATGCCGAGCGACGTCACGAAGACGAGCAGCAGCATCAGCGAGATGCCGAGGCCGACGAACCATCCGAGCGGCGTCTTGCGCGTGAGGACGACCTGGCTGATGCGGTCGGTGACCGTCTCGAACGTCTGGCCCGGGCCGATGATCTCGGGCGGGACCTGCGAGACGCCGTAACTCTCGCGGCCGGTCTCGACGCTCATGCGTGCGGCTCCTCCCCGCCACCCAGCGCCGGGTTCGGGTTGCGCACGATCGCGAGGTACGTCGTGCGCGGGCGCGTGTTGAGGTCACCGAGCACGCTGTAGTTGCGCCCCTCGGCCTTCAGCTTCGCCACGCGGCTGCCCTCGTCGTTGAGGTCGCCGAAGACCATCGCGTCGGTCGGGCAGACCTGCTGGCACGCGGTGAGGATCTCGCCGTCGCGCACCTTGCGGTCTTCCCTCTTCGCCGCGATGCGCGCGTGGTTGATGCGCTGCACGCAGTACGTGCACTTCTCCATGACGCCGCGCGAGCGCACCGTGACGTCCGGGTTGCGCTGCAGCGCCAGGCTCGCGTCGGCGTAGTTGGTGTAGCGGAAGAAGTTGAAGCGCCGCACCTTGTACGGGCAGTTGTTCGAGCAGTAGCGCGTGCCGACGCAACGGTTGTACACCATCACGTTCAGGCCTTCTTCGTCGTGAACCGTGGCATTGACGGGGCAGACCACCTCGCACGGCGCCAGCTCGCAGTGCTGGCAGAACATCGGCTGGTGCGCGACCTCCGGGCTCTCCGGCTCGCCGGTGTAGTAGCGGTCGATGCGCAGCCACTGCATCTCGCGGCCGATGTTCACCTGCTCCTTGCCGACCACCGCGATGTTGTTCTCGGCGACGCACGCGACGACGCAGGCGTTGCACCCGATGCAGGCGTTCATGTCGACCGCCATGCCCCACTTGTAGCCGTCGTAGGGGAACGGCGGGTACATGGTCATGTCGTCGGGAACCGCGTGGCCGATGTGCTGCGCGAAGTCCGGGTGCTCGCGGTAGTGGGCGAGGTCGGTCTCGCGCACGATGTCGCGGCCGTCGAGGCTGCCGTGGTGCTGCGTGCAGGCGAGCAGGTACGTCTCGCCCGTCTTCTTGAGCGTGAGGCCGCTCGCGAAGTCCGGCGCGGCCGTCGTCCGCAGCTTGTAGGCGTCGAAGCCGGCGCCGTCGGCGACGCGTCCGGCGCGCGTGCGGCCGTAGCCGAGAGTGACGACCACCGAGCCGTCCGCCTGTCCGGGCGTGACCCAGACCGCGCCGCGTACCCGCGCCGCGCCGAGCCCGAGCTCGACGACGTCGAGGTTCGCGACGCCGAGGCGCTCGGCCGTCCGCGGCGCCAGCTGCACGGCGTTGTCCCAGGTCAGCTTGCTGAGCGGCTTGGGCAGCTCCTGCAGCCAGCCGTTGTTGGCGAAGCGCCCGTCGAGGATCGTCGGGTCGGGGCGGATCACGAGCTCGAGAGCGCCCTCACCGGACGGCGCCGCGGCGGCCGCGAGCGACGCCGCGAGCCCCGGCCGCGCCGACACCGCCCTGGGCGCCGCCGCCGAGCCGGCGACGAGGCCATCGCTCAGGGCGCGGCCCCAGAACTGCTCGAAGCCGGTCGCGCCGCGCACGTTCTTCCAGTGCTCGCGGACGATGTCGTAGCCCTTCTGGGGCCCCTGCCCGAGCACCATCGCCAGCACCTCGTGCGCGCTGCGCCCGGCGTAGAGCGGGGCGATCAGCGGCTGGACGATGCTGACGGTACCGTCGTAGGCGCGACCGTCGCTCCAGTCCTCGAGGTAGTAGGTCGACGGCAGGTGCCACTGGCAGAGCGCCGAGGTCTCGTCGTCGTACAGCCCGAGGTGGACGCGGAGCGACACCTCGTCGAGCGCGCCCGCGAAGTCGAGGTCGGCCGGCGCGTCGTACACGGGGTTGCCGCCGAGGATCAGCAGCAGCTCGACCTTGCCCGCGCGCATGTCGTCGGTGAGCGCGCGCAGCGAGTCGCGCTGCACCTCGACGCGCGCCTCGACGGGGTCCGTGTAGACGACGGTCTTGCCGGCGTTGCCGAGCGTCGCGTTGATCGCGTGCGCGAGGGCGTGCACCTCGGCCGGCTGCTGCTCGCCCGCGACGACGATGCTCCGCCCGGCGCTCGCCTTCAGGTCCGCGACCGCCGCGGCGACCCACGCGCCGTGACCGCCCTCGCCCGCGGGTGCCGATCCGCCCGCCCCGACGCCCGCCGCGATCGCGCGCGCGATGGTCGCGACCTCGGCGGCGCGGACGACGAGGCGCTCGTCGGCCTTGGTGCCGGTGTTCGACGGCGTCGTCTCGACGACGTAGAGCCGGCTCATGTCGCTCGAGCCGCCGGTGAGGCGGCGCTTCGCCGCGAAGTCGCGCGCGTAGCGCACGTGGCCGGGACCCGACGCGACGAAGTCCGCGTCGAGTGAGACGACCACGTCGGCCTGATCGAAGCGGTAGAGCGTGTTGACGTCGGTGCCGAATGCGAGCCGCGCTCCGGCGACCGCGTTGTCGCGTGCGAGCGGCTCGTACTGGTGCCAGCGTGCGCCCGGATACTTCGCGATCACCGCCGCGATCTGCGCCGCGAGCGTCGGCGAGGACACGGTCTCGGTCAGGATGCGGATGCCCGCCCCGCCCGTCTCGGCCTGTGCCTCGAGCGCCGAGGCGAGAGCCGTCTGGAACGCCTCCCAGCCCAGGATCTCGTCCACGCGTCGCACGACCTGCGAGCGGTCGGGATCGTACATGGTGAGGATCGAGGCCTGCGTGACGGCGTCGGTCGCGCCGAGGCTCGCCGGATGCTTCGGGTTGCCCTCGATCTTGGTCGGGCGCCCGACGTGGCTCTCGACGAGGAGACCGGTGACGGTGCCGCCGAGGGGCATCGCGGTCGCGAAGTAGACCGGCTCGCCCGGAACCAGCTCCTCGGGCGGCTTCACGTACGGCACGACCTTCTCGGTCGGCTGCGTGGTGCACGCGCCGAGACCGGCGAGCGCGAGCGAAGCCCCCATCAGCTTCATGAACTGCCGGCGGTCGACGTGCTCGAGCGCCTCCGCCTGACGCGGGAACTCCGACTTCAGGTAGGCGACGAAGTCGTCGCTGCCGGCGAGCTCGTCGAGGCTCCGCCAGTACTCGCGACCGCCGGTCCGCGTCAGCTTCTCGCGGATCGCTTCGAGGTCCAGTCGTTCCATCAGCCGCACCGTCTCCTGACGTACCGTCGCCGTGTCATCGGTGACACGCGGAGCACTGGACGCGCGTGTCCACGTCGTACTCCGCTTTGAGCTTGTTACCGAGCGCGATCTGATCCGCCGGTGGCTGGTAGTCCATGCTGAAGATGAACTGCCGCGGGCGCAGGTACTTCTCGGGCTGTCGGTGGCAGTCGAGGCACCACTCCATCTGCAGCGTCGGCTCCTGCCAGAGCACGTTCATCAGGTCGACGCGGCCGTGACAGGTCGCGCAGCCGACGCCCTTGTTCACGTGGATCGAGTGGTCGAAGTACACGTACTCGGGCAGATCGTAGACCTTGATCCACTCGATCGACTCGTCCGTGCGCCAGCTCTCGCGGACCGGGTCGAGGAACTCGCTGTCGGCCCAGATCTGCGAGTGGCAGTTCATGCAGGTCTTGGTCGCCGGCATGCCCGCGTAGGCGAGCGTCTCGACGGTGGTGTGGCAGTAGCGGCAGTCGATGCCCAGCTCACCCGCGTGGTGCTTGTGGCTGAACTGGACCGGCTGCTCTTTCGCGATGCCCTGCTGCGTGACGTACGGCGAGCTGTTGACCAGATAGAGGCCGTACACGAGACCTGCGACGACGAACAGTCCGCCGAAGATCGTGAAACGCGACAGAACGTTCGTACTACGGTGGAAGACCTGCACGCCTGGTACCCGTTGGGCTGAGCGATGCCGCACGTCCGTCGCGCTCCTCTGCGACGCGTCCTCGGCCCCATGAGGAGCAGCCACCCCCCTCGGTGGCGCACACTGTAGCGCTGCGCGTCGTAAGAACAAGCCCCTCCACGCGCATGCGATCTATAAGAACGGGTAACGAGCCGATCCCGACCGCGTCGCGAGCGCGCGTTCCCGGTCCGCACCGGAAGAAACGTCGCCGGTGCCCCGCAATGCCGGCCCCGCATGCCCTTGCCGGCCCCGGATGCGTGGTGTTCCCCGTCCGACCGCGCTAGGGTCGGGACGGTCGAGCCCGCAGCACGGGCAGAGCGAAGGTGAGGATGGGAGGCGGGGTGGTCCGGGGCTGCTCGTGCGGCGCCGGAGCGGGCACGCCGGGAGGAACGTCATGGCCGCACGGCCGATCGCATCGGGCATCGTGAGCTTCGGGCTCGTCTCCGTACCGGTGAAGCTCTACCCGGCGACGCGCTCGAAGTCGCTGTCCTTCAACATGCTGCACAAGAAGGACCGCGCGCGCCTGAAGCAGCAGTACGTCTGCTCGGCCTGCGGCGACGTCGTCGAGCGCGACGACACCGTGCGCGGCTACGAGTACGCGAAAGGCGAGTACGCGGTGCTGTCCGAGGACGAGCTGCAGGCGCTCGAGCAGAAAAGCGACCAGTCGATCGAGATCGAGCAGTTCGTGCCGATCTCCATGGTCGACCCGGTGTACTTCGACAAGGCGTACCTGCTCGGCCCGGACAAGGGCGGCCACAAGCCCTATCGGCTGCTCGGCGCGGCGATGCGCGAGAGCGGCAAGTGCGCGCTGGCGCGCTTCTCGACGCGCGGCAAGCAGCAGCTCGTCCTGCTGCGCCCGGCCGACGCGGGCCTCGTGCTGCACACCCTCTTCTACGCCGACGAGGTGCGCTCGTTCGACGACGTGGACCTGGGCGACGAGGTCGCGACCAAGCCGGCCGAGGTCGAGCTCGCCGTCAAGCTCATCGACCAGCTCGCGACCGATCGCTTCGACGCCTCCCTCTACGAGGACGAGTACCGCAAGGCGGCGCTCGCCATGATCGAGCGCAAGATCGAGGGTCAGGAGGTGGTGAGCCTGTCGCCGCGCGCGCCGAAGGCGCAGGTGATCGACCTGATGGACGCTCTCAAGCAGAGCCTCGCGACCCAGAAGCCGAAGGCGCGACCGGCGCGCGCGGCGCAGCCCGAGGTCGCCGAGACGACCGCGAGCTCCGCTGCGGCGCCCACCTCCGCTGCGCGGCCGAAGGCGGCGCGCAAGCCGCCCGCCCGCGCCGCCAAGGCAGCCGCCGAGGCGACGCGTCCCGCGAAGGCACGGCGCTCGGGCTGACGCATGGCGCTCGGGGCGTACCGTGCGAAGCGCCGCTTCGACGTCACCCCGGAGCCGCGCGGCGCCGCGCGCGGCAAGCGCGGCGCGAAGACGCTGCGATTCGTCGTCCACAAGCACCGCGCCTCGCACCTGCACTACGACCTGCGTCTCGAGAGCGGCGGCGCGCTGCGCTCGTGGGCGGTGCCGAAGGGACCGTCGCTCGACCCGAGCGTCAAGCGCCTCGCGATGGCGGTCGAGGACCATCCGGTCGAGTACGCGGACTTCGAGGGCACCATCCCCGAGGGCGAGTACGGCGGCGGCACGATGATGCTGTGGGACCGCGGCACCTGGGAGCCCGACGATCCGCAGGTCGCGCGCAGCATCGCGCGCGGCGAGCTCAAGTTCAGCCTGCACGGCGAGAAGCTCCGCGGCTCGTGGGTGCTGGTGCGCACCGGTGGACGCGGCGGCGCGCGCGACGACCGCTCGTGGCTGCTGATCAAGCACCGCGACGCGGCCGCGAGCGAGGAGGACGTCGCCGACACCCGGCCGTACTCGGTCGCGACCGGGCGCCTGCTCGCGCAGATCGCGCACGACGGCGGCGGCGACGTCGCGAAGGCGGCGAGCGCGGACCCGCCGGCCGCGGTCGAGCGCCTGCTCGCGAAGCTGGGCGGCGTGGCGCACGATACGGCGGCAGGTGGTCGCGCCGCGAGCGCGGCACCGAAAGCGAAGGCGCCGACGAAGGCGAACGTGAAGGCGACGGCCGCGAAGCCCGCCCGGCGCACGAGGACGGCGTCCTGAGCCGCGGCGAGCGGATCCCCTTCCGCGTCGCGCCGATGCTCGCGACGCTCGTCGACCGGCCGTTCCACACCGCGGGCTGGGTCTACGAGGAGAAGTACGACGGCTACCGGATCCTCGCCTACAAGGAGGGCGAGCACGTGACGCTGCTGTCGCGCAACGGCAAGGACCGCACGCGCAGCTTCGCCGACGTCGCGGCGGACGTCGCGCGGCTCGCCCCGCGCACGCTGCTGCTCGACGGCGAGGCGGTCGCGTTCGACGCGCGCCTCGTGTCGCGCTTCCAGCTACTGCAGAAGGGCGCGGCGCCGGTCGTCTTCGCCGCCTTCGACTGCCTTTACCTCGACGGCGAGGATCTGCGTGCGCGGCCGCTCACCGAGCGTCGCGCGGCGCTCGAGCGCGCGATCGAGGGCGCCGAGCGAACCTTCGCCGCGCGCCGGCTCGGCGCGAACGGGCTCGCGGCGCTGCGCACCGCGCGCCGCAAGGGCTTCGAGGGACTGGTCGCCAAGGACGCGCGCGCCCCGTACGTCTCGGGACGCAGCCGGCGCTGGCTCAAGGTGAAGGTCAAGCAGGAGGACGAGTTCGTGATCGGCGGCTACACCGCGCCCGCCGGAGCGCGCGCCCGCTTCGGCGCGCTGCTCGTCGGCGGCTACCGCGACGGCGCTCTGCTGTTCGCCGGCAAGGTGGGCACGGGCTTCTCGGAGGAGACGCTCGAGTCGCTCTGGCGGAGCTTCCGCCCGCTGGTGCGCGCGACGCCGCCGTTCACCGACCCGCCGCGCGCGCGCGGCCTCACCTGGGTCAGCCCGAAGCTCGTCGCGCAGGTCGCGTACACCGAGTGGACCGCCGACCGGAAGCTCCGCCACCCCGTCTTCGTCGGCCTGCGCGACGACAAGGATGCCGCCGAGTGCGCGCTGCCGGCAAACGCCCCGTGAGCGACGCGAAGGCTCGCAAGCTGCCGGTGCCGGTGTCGAACCCCGACAAGCCGTACTGGCCCGACGACGGCTACGCGAAGCTCGACCTGATCCTCTTCTACGACTCGGTCTTCCCGTGGCTGAAGCCGTTCGTGAAGGACCGCCTGCTGTCGCTCGAGCGCTGCCCCGAGGGCATGCGCGGCAGCTGCTTCTACCAGAAGGAGAAGCCCAACGGGCTTCCGGCGGACACGCCGACCTGCGCCGTCGAGCACACGAAGGGCGTCATCAACTACGTCGTCGGCGGACGGCGCGAGACGCAGCTCGCGCTCGCGAACCTCGCCTGCATCGCGCTGCACGTCTGGGGCAGCCGCCGCCAGCAACCGCGCCAGCCCGACTGGGTCTGCTTCGACCTCGACCCCGACACCGGCGCCTTCGCCGACGCCGCGCGCGCCGCACTGCGCGTCAAGTCCGCGCTCGACGCGCTCGAGCTGAGGTCCTACGTCAAGACGTCCGGCGCGCGCGGCGCGCACGTCTTCGTGCCGATCCGCGTCGGCCCCGACGCCGACGACGTGAAGGGCTTCGCCCTGGCGCTCGGCGCGCACCTCGCGCGCGCCTATCCCGACGAGCTGACCGACGAGATCAAGATCGCCAAGCGCAAGGGCCGCGTCTACCTCGACGCGCTCCGCAACGGCTTCGGTCAGACCGTCGTGTCGCCCTACTCCGTGCGCCGCCGGCCGCGCGCACCGGTATCGATGCCGCTCGACTGGTCCGAGCTCGACCCCGAGCTCGATCCCGCCGACTTCAACATCACCAACGCCGTCGCGCGTCTCGAGAAGACGGATCCGTGGAAGGACTTCTTCCGCCACCGCCAGGACCTCGGGCCCGCGCTGCGCGCGGTGCGCTCCCTTTGACGGCGGGCCGTGGTACAGGGGCGGCATGAAATACCTGCACACCATGGTCCGTGTCACCGATCTCGACCGCTCGCTCGACTTCTACTGCGCCAAGCTCGGCCTGAAGGAGATCGGCCGGCACGAGAACGAGGGCGGCCGCTTCACGCTGGTCTTCCTCGCGGCGCCCGGCGACGACGCGGCGCAGGTCGAGCTGACCTACAACTGGGACCCCGAGACGCTGACGGGCGGCAGGAACTTCGGCCACCTCGCCTACGCGGTGGACGACATCTACGCGACCTGCCAGCGCCTGATGGACGCCGGTGTGACGATCAACCGCCCGCCGCGCGACGGACGCATGGCGTTCATCCGCTCACCGGACGACATCTCGATCGAGCTGCTGCAGAAGGGTCAAGCGCTGCCGGCGCAGGAGCCGTGGAAGTCGATGCCGAACACCGGCGTCTGGTGATCGCGCCTCCACACGCCTTCAGAGCCGCACGCGCCCGCTGGATCTGCCGATCGCACGCGCCTTGACCATGAACGGCTCCTCGCACCAGCGGTAGAACACCCGTCCGAGGCAGTAGACGACCGGCGTGCTGGCCGCGAACAGCAGCAGGCTGGTCGGGATGCCGTGCGCGACGACGAACGGGGACGCGGCGAGCCGCCGCGCGAGCGGCTCGAGCGCGAGCTGCAGCGGGCGGTGCACGAGGTAGAGGCTGTAGGACCAGACGCCGACCCCGCCGAGCCACAGCGCGACGCGCGACGGTCGCGCCGGCTGCGGCATGCAGAGCACGGTGAACAGCAGCAGCGCGAACGCGATCCCGTACACCGGCTCGCGCACCACGTAGATGCCGTGGTGCCAGAAATGGTACTCGCCGACCCAGATCACCAGCAGGATCGCCGGGACGGTGACCCACCAGCTGGCGAGGCCCTCGGGCAGCCGCACGTTACCGGCCGCCCACTCGGCGATCAGCGCGCCCGCGGTCCACTCGAACCAGCGCGCGAAGAAGAGCTCCCACGCGATCTTGCCCTGATCGGGCGGCAGCGTGACGACGCTGAGCGCGAGCCGGTAGGCCGTCGTCGCCGCGAGCACGGCGGCGAGCGCCTTCCACGGTCCGAGGCGACGCGTCGAGAAGAACACCAGCGGGTAGGCCAGGTAGAGCTGCGCCTCGACGGCGAGCGTCCACGACGGTGGGTTCAGGCCGAGGAAGGTGCGCGGATCGAGGGTGTGCACGAGCGCGAGCTGCGCGAGAAGCGAGCCCGCGCCCGCCGACTCCGGCCACGCCCCCGTCGCGAGCGCGAGGAGCGCGATCGCACCGACGAGGCTCAGCACGTAGGGCGGGTAGAGCCGCCAGAAGCGCCGCGCGAAGAAGCTCCGCCAGTCCGGCGGCCGCGCATCCGTGGTGCGGCGCACGCGCGCCTCCGGCCAGTGAATGCAGAAGCCGCTGACGACGAAGAAGAGCGGCACGCCGAGGTAGCCGAAGCCGAGCAGCAGGCCGAGCCACGGCAGCGGCGGCTCGCCTGCGTTCGGTGCGCCGACGTAGGCCGACACCGACATGTGGCAGAGGACGACGATCGTCGCGGCAAAGCCGCGCAGCTGATCGACGCGCGCGAAGCGCTGCGCGGTGGCCGCCGCTCCGAGCGGCGGCCGCACGGCGCTCTCCGGTCGTCCGGCGTCACCGGGTGCCGCGTGCTCGCGCACGGAGGACGAACGTGCGGCACGCGCCGGCTCGCGCGCGACGTCGGGCGGATACGATGCGGGGCTCACAGCGCCTGCGCCCGGACGAACGCTGGACGCGCGGTGCAGCGTGCGAGGAAGCCCGCGACCCGCGGCGTCGCGGCGAGGTCGATGCGCGCCATCGGCGCCCACACGAGCACCGACGCGACGTTCAGGTCCGCCACGCCGAAGCGATCGCCGACGAGCCAGTCGCGTCCGTCGAGCGCGCCCTCGAGCACGCCGAGCGGCTTGCGCGCTCGCTCCTCGGCCCGACCGGCACGGCGCGCATCGCGCTGCGCCGCCGGCAGGAAGACGCGGTGCACCAGTGCGGTGAGGAGCGGCTCCTCGAGCTCGGTCATCGCCCAGATCGACCACTGCCAGGCACGCCCTTCGCCCGCCGCGTCGTCCGGCCACAGCGGTCCGCCGTAGCGCCGCGCCAGGTACAGGTTGATCGCCAGCGACTCGAAGAGCACGAGCTCGCCGTCGACCAGCGCCGGCACGTGCCCGTTGGGGTTGATGCGCAGGAACTCCGGGGTCCGCGCTTCGCCGCGCGCGAAGTCCGTCGCGACGTTCTCGTACGCGACGCCGATCTCCTCCGCCATCCACAGACAGCGGACGGTGCGCGAGCGCGGAACGCCGTAGATCCTGACCATCGAAGCCTCCGACGCCCCTTCTTGTCAGGGCCGTGCGCTCTCGTCGAGCGCGCGCGCCCCGGTGCTCGCCCGCTACCCCAGTGGCGCGAGGTCCACCTGTCGCGCACGCGCGGCGATGCGCGCCGCTCGCGCACGCACGTGCGGCGACGGCTCGGCGGCGCTCCACCTGCGCGGCGACGGCAGCACCGCCGCAAGCAGCGCGGCCTGCTGCGGCGTGAGCTTCTTCGCCGTGACGCCGAACGCGCGTTCGGCAGCGGCCCCCACGCCGTAGACGCCGTCGCCCCACTCGACCACGTTCACGTACATCTCGAGGATGCGCCGCTTCGGCCACAGGAGCTCGATCAGCGCGGTGAAGTAGACCTCGAAGCCCTTGCGCAGCCAGGTGCGGTCCGTCCACAGGAAGGTGCTGCGCGCGCACTGCATGCTGATCGTGCTCGCGCCGCGGACGCGCTTGCCGCGCTGCCGCGCGTTGTAGGCGCGGGCGCGCTCCAGCTCCTCGAAGTCGACCCCGTGGTGCCGGAAGAAGCGCGCGTCCTCGGCGGCGATCACCGCGCGCAGCAGCGACGGGCTGACGTCCTCCAGATCCACCCACCGCCGGTCGATTCCCACCCAGCGGCCCTGCACGGCGCCCTCGGCGATCCGGACCAGCATCAGCGGCGTCAGCGGCGGATCGACGAGGCGCAGCAGCGCGACCGCGACGATCGACGCGAGCAGCGCCGCCGCGGCGAGCCGTACCGTCCAGCGGAGCGCGCGCCGGACGACCCCGTCACGCCGCCTCACCAGCCGGTCGCGACGTACTTCGTCTCGCAGAACTCGAGCAGCCCGTGGTGGCCGCCCTCGCGGCCGATGCCGCTCTGCTTGACGCCGCCGAACGGTGCCGCGGGATCCGAGACGAGGCCGCGGTTGAGCCCCACCATCCCGGACTCGATCGCCTCCGCGACGCGCAGCCCGCGCGCGAGGTCGCGCGTGAAGACGTACGCCATGAGCCCGTGCTCGGTCGCGTTCGCCAGAGCGACCACCTCGGACTCGTCGTCGAAGGCGACGATCGGCGCGACCGGGCCGAAGATCTCCTCGCCGAGGATCGGCGAATCGGGCGCGACGCGGTCGAGCACGGTCGGCGGGTAGAAGAAGCCCTTGCCGGCGGGCGTCGTGCCGCCGGTGCAGACGCGCGCGCCGGCGCCGGTCGCCGCGTCGACCAGGCGCGCCACCTTGTCGCGCGTCTTCGCGTCGATCAGCGGGCCGAGCTGCACGCCGGGCTCCATGCCGTGGCCCACCTTCAGCGCCGCCATCGCCTGCGCGAGCCGCTGCGCGAACTCGCCGGCGACGGCGCGCTCGACGTAGAAGCGGTTCGCCGCGGTGCAGGTCTCGCCGTTGTGGCGCATCTTCGCGACCATCGCGCCCTCGATCGCGGCGTCGAGGTCGGCGTCGGCGAAGACCAGGAACGGGGCGTTGCCGCCGAGCTCCATCGAGCACTTGACGACGCGCTTCGCCGCCTCGGCGAGCAGCACGCGACCGACCTCGGTCGAGCCGGTGAACGAGAGCTTGCGCACGCGCGGATCGGCGAGGACGGCGCTCGTCAGCTCGGGGCTGCGCGTCGTGGGCACGACGTTCACCACCCCCGGCGGCACGCCCGCCTCCTCGAGCAAGCGCTGGACGTGAAGCGCGGTGAGCGGCGTCTGCGCGGCGGGCTTCAGGACCACGGCACAGCCGGCGGCGAGCGCCGGTGCGATCTTGCGCGTCGCCATCGCGGCCGGGAAGTTCCACGGCGTGATCAGGAGCGCGACGCCGATCGGCTGGTGCAGCACGAGGATCCGGCTGGCCCCGCCCGGCGAGGTGCCGAGCGTGCCGGTGTTGCGGACCGCCTCCTCCGCGAACCAGCGGAAGAACTCGGCCGCGTAGGCCACCTCGCCGCGCGCCTCCGCCAGCGGCTTGCCGTTCTCGTGCACGATCAGCTCGGCGATGCGGTCCTGGTGCTGGAGCATCAGCTCGAAGGTGCGGCGCAGGATCTCGCTGCGCTCGCGGGGCGCGCGCGCCGCCCACGCCGGCTGCGCCGCGTGCGCCGCCGCGACCGCAGCGAGGCCGTCGGCCTCGGTCGCGTCGGCCACCTTCGCGAGCGTCTCGCCGGTCGCCGGATCGAGCACGGGGAACTCCGCGCCGCTCGAGGCGTCGCGCCAGGCCCCACCGACCGCGAGCCGCGTCGCGACGTCGCCCGCCCCTGCCATCGTTCCCGTCGTCGCCATGCCGCCTCCTGCGTCGACTATCGCCCGAAGCCGCCGGTACCGAAAGCCATCGCTACCCCGTGGTGCCTCGCTTTGCTTCTCGTGGCGCTCCTCGCGCGGGAAAGCCGCGGGAGCGAGGGCGAGGGAGCGACGGCTCCCCGAGCGCGCGATCAAAGTGAGGTACGACCTGCTACCGTCCTCCGCCATGCCGATCGAGCGCAGCATCCTGCGCACCAGTGCCCGCGACTCCGAGGACGCCCAGCGCCGCGCCGCAGGGACGCTGCGCTCGCGCGGGCTCCGCCCCGGCGACCGCGTTGCGGTGATCGCGAGCAGCGCACCCGCGACGTACGTCGCGCTGGCGCTCGGCGCGCTGCGCACCGGCGTGGTCCCGGTTCTGCTGAACCCGGCGCTGCTGCCCGCCGAGCAGCAGGTGCTGCTCGACGACGCCGAACCGGCCCTCGTCCTGCGCGACGCCGACCTGCCGGCGCTGCTCGACGGCCCGCCCGTCGAGCTCGCCCCCGCACCGCTCGCACGGCCGATGCTCTACACCTCGGGAACGACCGGGCGGCCGAAGGGCGTCTGGTCGGGCATTCTCGACGAGGACGACGCGCGCGCTCTCCTCGACGAGGAGCGCGCGCTGTGGGGATTCGCCCCGAGCGACGTGCACGTGGTCGCCTCGGCGCTCTACCACTCGGCGCCGCTGCGCTTCGCGGCGGGCACGCTGCTCGCCGGCGGCGACGTGGTGTTCCTCGGCGGCTTCGACGCCGGACGCATGAAGGAGGCGATCGCGCGCCACGCGCCGACCACGACCTTCGTCGCGCCGGCGCACCTGCAACGGCTGTTCGCCGCCGGCGACCTGCCGTCGCTCGCCTCGTTCCGCCTGGTCGCGCACGCCGGCGCGCCCTGTCCCGATCCGGTCAAGCACGAGGCGCTGCGCCGCTTTGCCGAGGGCTCGGTGTGGGAGTTCTACGGCTCGACCGAGGGCCAGTTCACCGCCTGCCCGCCCGCCGACTGGCTGGCACGACCCGGGACCGTCGGACGCGCGCGCGCCGGGCGCACGCTCGCGATCGCGGGCGACGGCACGATCTGGTGCACGGTGCCGCGCCACGCGCGCTTCTCCTACTGGCGCGACCCCGAGAAGACGGCGCGCGCCTGGCGCGGCGACGCGTTCAGCGTCTTCGACCTGGGCTCGCTCGACGACGACGGCTTCCTGTTCCTCGACGGGCGCCGCGACGACCTGATCATCACCGGCGGGGTGAACGTCTATCCGCTCGAGGTCGAGCGGGTGCTGCTCGACCATCCGCAGGTGCGCGACGCCGCGGTGTTCCCGCTCGACGACGAGCGCTGGGGACAGATGGTGTGCGCCGCCGTGGTCGGTGATGCGTCGGAGGAGGCGCTCGGTACCTGGCTCGCCGAGCGTCTCGCGCCCTACAAGCGCCCGAAACGGATCCAGCGGGTCGACGCGATCCCGCACACGCCGACCGGCAAGGTACGCCGCGGCCGGCTCGCCGGGGAGCTCGGCCTCGCCCCGGCGCTCACCGGCGAGCCGCGCCGGTAGCTCATCAGTTACCGCTACCGCTACCGCTACCGCTTCGTAAACGCTTCGTGACCGCTTCGCAGATCTCGAAGACCGCTTCAGGAGCTCTCGAGCACCGCTTCGATCGCCCTCGAGTACCTCTTCAGTAGCTCGTCGCGCGCACCTCGCGCACCAGCGCGTCGATCTGTGCGGCCGCGGGGCCGATGTCGCGGAACGACTCTAGCTTCGGGTTGCCCTTCGGGTAGCTCGCCGGGTTCGCGCGCTCCTCGGGGGTGAGGAGCCTCCGCGCCGCCAGGTTCGGGTTGGTGTACGGAAAGTCCTCCGAGATCACGCGGCTCACCTCGGGGCGCAGCACGTACTCGATGAACGCGTGTGCGAGGTCGGGGCGCGGGGCGTCGCGCGGGATCGCGAGGCTGTCGACGAAGCGGTGCGCCCCCTCGACCGGCTGCACGAAGTCGTACTTCGGGTGCTCGTTGAACAGCAGCGCCGCCTCGCCCGACCACACGACGCCGATGTCGACGTCGCCGTCGAGGAGCGCGGTCTTCGGGCTGTCGGAGTCGAACAGCTTGATCAGCGGGATCCACTTCGCGAGCACCGGGCGGGCCTTCTCGAGCGTCTCGGGGGTGATGTCGTTGGGCGCGATGCCGAGCGTCGCCAGCGCCCAGGAGACGATCTCGCGCGGGTCGTCGAGCACGACGATGCGCCCCTTGTGGCGCGGCTGGAAGACGTCCGCGAAGCCTTTGATCTTGACCTTGACGCGCTCGGTGTCGACCACGATGCCGACGGTGCCGGCCATCCACGGCACCGTGTAGCGCTGCTCCGGGTCGTGCGGCAGGTTGCGGTACTCCGGCGCGATGTTGGCGAAGCCGGGCAGCCTGTCGAAGTCGAGCGGCAGGAGCGCGTCGTCCTCGACCAGCGCCTCGACCGCGTACTCCGACGGCTGCACGAGATCGTAGAGCTTCTCGCCGGAGCGGAGCTTCGCCAGCATCTCCTCGTTGGAGGCGAAGCTCTCGTAGACGACGCGCACGCCGTGCTGATCGCTGAAGCCGTCGATCACGCGCTGCGGCACGTACTCCGACCACGCGAGCAGCGACAGCTCGGGACGCGCGTCGCGGCCGTCGTTGCAGGCGGCCACGAGCGCGCTCGACGCGAGCAGCACGAGCCCGACCAGCGCGGCCGACGCGCGCCCGCGCCGCGCGCCGCTCACGTGCCGAAGGCGAGCAGCCGCACCTGCTCGTCGCCGTCCGGCAGCGCGTCGATCCGCGCCCACAGGGGCGCCATGTCGCCGTCGCGCTGGTGCACCGCGTACATGGTGTAGAGCGCGCGCACGATCGCGCGCAAGGCGTCGCCGGAGATCGTCGGCCGATCCTCCGCGCCCACGCGCCGCACCATCAGCGCGAGCGGCAGCGGGTGGACTCCGGTCGCGTCGATGTCCGCGGGTGGACGGAAGTCCGGCTGGCGATAGTCGACGTGCTCCGGATCGACGCAGCCGAAGCCGGCGCGACCGTAGATCCGCAGCCGCGCCATGCGCTCGGCGATCCGCGGATCGGGCGGGTCCATCTCGGCGACCAGCGTGACGTGCCCGGCCGCCACGCCGGCGCTCGCAGCGCACGCGCGCGCCGCCTCGAGCGGCAGCGCGCGCAGCCAGGCGCCGAGTCCGGTGCCACGCTCCGCGGGCGTCACCAGCGCGTGCGAGAGGTGCACCACGACGTGCGGATCGCTCTCGTCGAGGCGCAGGATCGCGGTGTGATCGCGCACCGCGACGATGTCGCCCGCGCGCTCGAGCACCACCATCTCGTAGAGCAGCGCGCAGCCGCCGACCGGGCGGTGCGGATCCCACCCCAGGCGCGACGCGATCACGCCGCGCTGCTCCATCTCGTCGAGCCCGCCGAACTGCCCCCAGAGCGCGGCGTAGGCGCGCGCGAACATCGGATCGTCGACCGTGCGCACCCGGTGGACGACGATGTCCTGCCAGTCGAGACGCGCCGCCCAGGCGTCGCCGGGGGCGAGGTCGGCCGCATCGGGATGCACGGCGCTCCTCAGCTCTCGCCGGCGGCGAGGGCGCGCGGCGCCCCGGCACGCTGCGGCTCGTGCGCCTGCGCCAGCGTGGGCTCCGTGGACGCCGACGCGAGCAGCACGACCGCGATCCACAGCGCGTCGGCGAGCAGCAGGTGAACGAGCTGCAGCCAGACGGGCGCGAGCATCAGGAGGGTCGCGAAGCCACAGAACACCTGCAGGACGACCAGCGCGATCACGCTCGCCGCCAGCGTCAGCACGCGCGGCGCGCCGTGACGAAAGGCGGTGACGGCGGCGGTGAGCGAAACCAGCACGGCGACCGCGACGCCCAGGATCGGGTGCAGGACGCGCAGGCGCAGCAGGAAGTGGGCGGTCGGCGAGAAGTCGCGCTGGATGCCCTCGGCCAGCGTCAGGCTCGGGAACAGCGTGTTGCCGAGCGCCGCCACCGCCCCGGTGCTCGCGACCAGCAGCAGGCCGACGATCGACAGCAGGAGCAGGGCCGATGGTCGTACCGACACCGGCCCGCGCGGCGCGCGCTCGACCCGCGCCCAGCGCGCCGCGAGGGCGAGCCCCGCGAGCAGCGCGAAGGTGTTCAGCAGGTGTGCGATCATGACGAACGCACGCGCGGGCGAGGCGTCGTCGGCGACCAGGCCGAACAGCACGAGCCCCGCCCCGAGGAGCGCCTCGCTGACGATGAACGCGGCGCTGACCACCGCCCAGAAGCGCAGCCGGTCGCCACGCGGACGCGTCCGGAAGGCCCACACCACCAGCACCGCGACCAGGATCAGCGCGAGGCCGCTCGTCAGGCGGTGCGTGAACTCGATCACGGTCTCGATCTCGGGAGCGCGCGGCAGGACCTCGCCGTTGCACAGCGGCCAGTGCTCGCCGCAGCCCGCGCCGGAGCCCGTCGCCCGGACGTAGGCGCCCCAGAGGATGACCAGGACGTTCCAGACCACGACGGTCACCGCGAACAGGGGCAGGCTCACGGGGCTCTTCCTAGCATGGCTCGGCACCGCCTCGCCCGCGGTCGGACCGGGATGCGTCCGGCCGGGGGTGCGCTTCCCCTCCCCCCCGGAATGCTGTAGACGCGGGAGAATGGTGGCGTCCGGCGCGCGAGCCGGACGATGGTTGGAGAGGGGGGCACGAGCGATGTGCAGCGCACGACGACCCGGCGCCGGCTGGTGGGCTTTCCTTGGGATGGTGGCCGCGTTCGCGGTGCTCGGAGCGGGACCCGCGGCGGCACAGCCGATCCCGATCAGCCAGTTCGCGCCGACCAACATCGACGTCGCGGTGGCACGCACCATCCTGCAGACCGTGTCGCAGCTGCCACCGGTCACCAACGTCGGCCTGAGCTACCAGTACGACCCGCAGCTCGACACCTTCGTTCCGCGCAAGGGCTCGCTCGGCAGCGGCATGGTCCCCGCGGCCCGCTTCGCGAGCAAGGGCAGCTTCACCGGCGTGGTGTCGTTCGCCTACTTCGGGCTCGATCAGCTCGACGGCCGCGACTCGTCGGCCGTGGTGGTGAACGTCCCGACCGACCGCTTCAACCCGAACGGCACGCGCTACGACCTCGGGGTCGCGACGCGCGTCACGACCGACGTCTACGTCACGCGCCTCGCCGGCCGCTACACGTTCCTCGACAACATGGACGTCGGCCTCACCTTACCGCTCGTCGTCTCCAGCGTGAACAGCCGCTACGTCGTGCAGCAGCTCCAGGGCCAGGGCGAGATCGGCCAGTTCGCGCGCCTGGGGACGAACGCGCCGGACCTCGGCAACACGCTGATCGACACCTCGCTCAACCGCATCAACATCCCCGGCGGCTTCAACGACGGCAGCAATTTCGACGTCGGCAACATGGTGCTCGACACCAAGTACGGCGTGCCGCTCGACTCCGAGGACTTCGGCCTCGGCTTCCAGGTCGAGCTGCGCCTGCCGACCGCCAGCGAGAGCCGCTTCACCGGTACCGACACCACCGCGATGCGCGGCCTCGTGCTGGCGAACTGGCAGTCGGAGATCCTCGGCGCGTACTTCGCAGGCGGCTACGAGCAGGACTTCAGCACCGACAAGCTGTCGTACGGCTCGGTCGCGGCGAGCATCACGGCACAGGTGCTCGAGTACCTGCTGCTCGAGGTGGGAATGAACGCGGCCTTCTACCTCGACGACATCGACGTCTTCGACTCGAGCAAGTTCGGCGTCGTTCTGCCGAGCACGACGATCGTCGCCGGCGACTCGAAGCTCGGCACCAACGAGGTCAACTTCGGCGGCGGCCTGCGGCTGAACCCGGTCGCCGATCTCTCGCTGAGCCTGTACGCGACGATGCCGGTGACCGACGACGGCTACCGTCCCGGCGAGGTCCTCGCGGCGTCGCTCGACTATCCGTTCTGAGCAGGGAGCATGACGATGGCACATCCGACGAGCGCCATTCTCGGACGCGGGCTCCGCGTCGCCGCGGCCGGCCTGCTGCTGGTAGCCGGCCTCGCTGCGTGCAGCGGCGACGGCTTCGAAGCCGGCGACACGGTCTACACCGGCATCGTGTTCGTGCCGCCGCCGCAGCAGTGCACGGGCTGCACGGGCGAAGGCGTCCAGGCGCAGCTGCTCGAGCTGACGCAGAACCAGGCGCCGCGCGTGGTGAAGTGCGTGCGCACCAACGATCGCGGCATCTACGACACGTCGGATCCGAACACCTGCCCCGGGGAGAGCAACGGCCAGCTGCCGGCGGGCGACGGTGAAGCGACGGTGATCGTCGTCGCGACCGTGAACGAGCGCGGCGGGCAGATCGGCGGCCTGATCTCGAGCCGTCTGCAGCAGGTCACCACCACCGACTTCAACGCGACCACGCACATCGCCTGCAAGTCGGGCGTGTTCCTGACCACGGGCACGGCGCCGTTCAACGACCCGGGCTGCGTCGTGCAGGCGTCCTGCCCCCTCGGCCTCGCGAACTGCTTCGAGACCGTGCCGCCCGGCGCGCTCGACGACGCACGCATCAACGTGCTCGAGGAAGCCAGCGAGCTCATCGAGACGCAGGTGAACTTCACCACCGCCGACGGCACCGACCGCGCCTCGTGCGCCGTGATCGTCTGCACGCAGGCCGGCACGGTGTCGACGACGCGCGCCTGCCTCGAGGCGCAGCTGCTCGCCAGCCGCTGATCCGGTCGGCGCGGGCGGGTCGCCTCACTCGCCCGCGCAGACCCCCCAGGACTCCGACGAGCCCGGCTTGCGGCTCGCCTGGCAGCTCGAGCCGAGCAGCGTCGGCTTGCGTCCGGCCTCGATCACGCCGAGCACCGCGTCGCGGACCACGAGCCGCTTGCGCGCGCTCACGTTCGCGTACGTCCCGATGTGGCTCGGCAGCGGCGCGGGAGCCTGCACGCCCTTCAAGTACACGCTCTCGCCGTGGATGCCGCCGCTGCGCACGACCACGTCCTGCGCGCGGATGTTACCCGCGGCGGTGATGCCGTCTGCCGACACCGCGCCCTGCAGGTAGAGGTTCTTGCCGGAGTGGAGGTAGCATCCCACCCCGAAGTCGACGTCGCGCGCCCGCACCCCCTTGCCGCCGACGATGCTGGCGTCGCAACGCTCCATCGTCAGGTTCGTGGCGTGCACCCAGCCGGTGGTCTCGATCGCGTCGTACGGCCCGAAGATCGTGAGGTCCTCGAGAAAGACGTTCTGGTGGTTCGCGAGGATCGGCCGGCCCTTGGGCGCGTGCAGCGTCCCCGGCCCGCGCACGGTGCAGCGTCCCTGTCGCGCCTCGCTGCAGGCCAGCACCGTCTGGTGGTACGCACCACGCAGCGTGAAGCCGGCAAGATCGAGCGTCGCGTTGCGCTCGAGGACGATGCGTTCGGGGTTGCAGCCGCCGTTGTCGAGCGGGCAGCGGAAGTCCTCGCGCTCGAACGTGCAGCGTACGGTCGCGTCGCTGCGACAGCGGTAGCCGCACTCGACGTCCTTCACGAGACGGCCGGTCTTGCCGGCGCCGATCGTGATGCCGCAGCGCTTCACGTCGCGCGCCTGCGCGGCGCTCGCGACGGCCAGTACCATGGCCGCTGCCAGGGCAAGCTTCATCCATCCGTGGGCTCGGGACATGCGTCGACTCCTTCTCGCTGTTCGGTTGGCGCTGCGATCAGGAGGACGGAAGGCCGAGGACTCTGGCCCGGGCGGAGGAAACTGGCAGCGGCCGCACGATACGGAGCCCGGCACGACCTCCGCAAGCATCTTTTTGGTGACGCCGCCTCCTCGCGCGACCCGGCGCCACATGAACGCGAGTTCATCCTGCGGAAAGGAGATCGCAACGGTCACGAGCGTATCTACCCGGCGAACGGCGGAGTCACCGCCCGAAGCCAGGAGGAAACGATCCGATGACCGAGCCAGCCGTTGCCTTTCCCGCCGAATCGACGCGGCCACAGAATCAGATCGCGCGCCTGCGCGAGCACATGAATTCCTGCATCGTCGGCCAGGAGAGCCTGATCGACCGCCTGCTGACCGCGCTGCTCGCCGACGGGCACCTGCTCGTCGAGGGCGCTCCGGGTCTCGCCAAGACGAAGGCGATCCGCACGCTCGCGCGCGCCATCGAGGGTGACGACCACCGCATCCAGTTCACTCCCGACCTCTTGCCCGCAGACCTGACGGGCACCGATGTCTACCGCCCCGAGGACGGCAGCTTCGTCTTCCAGCAGGGTCCGGTGTTCCACAACCTGGTCCTCGCCGACGAGATCAACCGCGCGCCGGCGAAGGTGCAGTCGGCGCTGCTCGAGGCGATGGCCGAGCGTCAGGTGACGGTCGGACGCCACACCTACGCGCTGCCGCGGCTCTTCCTCGTCATGGCGACGCAGAACCCGATCGAGCAGGAGGGCACCTACCCGCTGCCCGAGGCGCAGCTCGACCGCTTCCTGATGCACGTGCGCGTCGGCTACCCGGACGCGGCGTCGGAGCGGAAGATCCTCGATCTGGTGCGCGCCGAGGCGCGCGGCAGCGAGCCCGGCGCCGTCCCGAGCGTGTCGCAGGCGAGCATCTTCGCCGCGCGCAACCAGGTGCTCGACATGTATCTCGCGCCCGCGCTCGAGGAGTACGTCGTGCAGCTCGTGCTCGCGACGCGCGACCCGAAGCCGTACGCGTCGCACCTCGCCCGCGCCGTGCGCTGCGGCGCGAGCCCGCGCGGCACGATCGCGCTCGACCGCTGCGCGCGCGCGCACGCCTGGCTGCGCGGCGCCGAGTTCGTCACGCCCGAGGACGTGCACGCGGTCGCGAAGGACGTCCTGCGCCACCGCGTGCTGCTCACCTTCGAGGCCGAGGCCGACGGGCTCACGCCCGACGCCTTCGTCGACGAGCTGCTGCACGGCGTGCCGCTCGTCTGAGCCGCATGCAGCTCCCGCACACCCAGAGGAGGAGGTTCGAGATGCACCAGAGCCACGACGACGCCTACGGCACCGTCGCGAGCGTCGGCGAGCTGGTCGGCCGCCGCGGCACCGCGAGCGCCGCGCACACCGCGCCGCGCGGCCGCGTGCGCACGCTGCACGCCGGCGCGTACGCGTCCGCGTTCCGCGGCCGCGGCATGGAGTTCGACGAGACGCGCGCCTACCAGGCGGGCGACGACGTGCGCGCGATCGACTGGCGCGTGACGGCGCGCACCGGCCGCGTCCACACCAAGCTCTTCCACGAGGAGCGTGAGCGCCCCGTCCTGCTCCTCGTCGACCAGCGGCCGCACATGCGCTTCGGAACCCGCGACGCGTTCAAGTCCGTGGTCGCGGCGCGCGTCGCGGCGACGCTCGCCTGGTCGGCGCGCGACGGCGGCGACCGCGTCGGCGGGATCATCCTCGCCGACGGCCCGCTCGAGCGCGGCCTGCACGCGCCGCAGCGCAGCCGGGCCCGCCTCCTCCACTTCCTCTCGGCGCTGAGCGACGCGACGTCGCGCGGACGTGCCGGGACCGGCAGCGAGCCCCCTCCCCCCTCGCTCGCGGACGCGCTCGCCCTCCTCGCGCGGACCAGCCGGCCCGGCACACTTCTCCATCTGATCAGCGACTTCGCCGATCTCGACCATCCCGAGCGCGCGGCGGCGACGTCGCGTCAGCTCGCCCGCCTCGCGGCGCGCTGCGAGGTGGCGTGCATCCTGGTCCACGACCCGCTCGAGGCGACGGCACCTCCCCCCGGCAGCTATCGCGTGAGCGACGGAACGCGCGTCGCCGAGCTGCCCGCCGACAGCCGGCGCTGGCGCGCGCGTTACGCGGCGCGCTTCGCCGCGCGCCGGGTGCTGCTGGCGACGAAGTGCCGCGAGCGCGGCATCGCCCTGGTCGCGCTCGCGACCGGCGAGGACTGCGCCGCGGCGCTGCGCGCCCTGCACGCGCCACGCGGATCGCGCGCGACCGTCGCGGCCGGAGCGGGCCGATGAGTCCCGCAGCCGGCACCGATCCGCTCGCCGAGCTGCGCGGGCTCCACCTGCCCGATCCGGTCGGCATCTGGCCGCTCGCGCCCGGCTGGTGGGCCCTCGGCGCGCTCGTCCTGCTGCTCGCAGCCGCAGCGTGGCTGTCGGTCCGCGCGCAGCGGCGGAGCGTCGCACGGCACGCGCTGGGCGAGCTCGATCGCCTCGCCGCGGCGCCCGCGCTCGCCGAGCTGCAGCCCCTCGCCACCGCGATCTCTGCGCTGCTGCGACGGGTCGCGCTGCTGCGCTACGGCCGCGCCCGCGTCGCGTCGCTGCACGGGCGCGCCTGGCAGGACTTCCTGAGCGAGACCGCGCCGCGCACCGGCCGCCGCGGCCGCTTCGTCCCCGACGCGGGCTTGCTGCTGTCGCTCGCCCCCTATGCCCCGACCGGCGCCCCAGCCTTGACGCCGGACGGGAGCGCGCTCGACCGCCCCGGTCTGATCGCGGCGGCGCGCGCCTGGATCCAGGAGAACGCATGATCGAGCTCGCCTGGCCGCTGCTGCTCGCGCTGCTGCCCGTCCCGTTCGTGCTGCGCCGGCTCATGCCGGCGGCACCGCTCGCGACGGCGGGCGCGCTGCGCGTCCCCTTCTTCGACGGCATCGCCGGCCTCGGCGGCGACGCCGCCCACACCGGTCCTCGCCGGCGGCTCGTCCTCGCGACGATGAGCGTCGCGTGGGTGGCGCTGGTGGTCGCCGCCGCGCGTCCGGTCTGGCTCGGCGAGCCCTTGCCGCTGCCCGCCGAGGGCCGCGACCTGATGCTCGTCACCGACCTCTCCGGCAGCATGGCGCGCGAGGACTTCACGCTCGGCGGCGCGCCCGCCGATCGCCTGACGGTCGTCAAGCAGGTCGCCGACGACTTCATCGGCCGCCGCGAGGGCGACCGCGTCGGACTCGTGCTGTTCGGCACGCGCCCGTATCTCCAGGCGCCGCTCACCTTCGACCGCGCGACCGTGCGCACCTTGCTCGACGACGCCGAGGTCGGCCTCGCCGGTGACGAGACCGCGATCGGCGACGCGCTCGGCATGGCCGTGCTCCGCCTGCGCGACCGTCCGGCGGAGAGCCGCGTCGTCGTGCTGCTCACCGACGGCGCGAGCAACGCGGGAACGCTGGCACCGCTCGACGCCGCCCGGCTCGCCGCGGAGGAAGGCGTCCGCGTCTACACGATCGGCGTCGGCGCCGACGCGGTCGCGGTGCCCGGCATCTTCGGCGCCCGGGTCGTGAACCCGTCCGCCGACCTCGACGAGGCGACGCTGGAGGCGATCGCCGAGCAGACCGGCGGCGCCTACTTCCGAGCCAAGAACGTCGAGGGCCTGGCCTCGATCTACCGCCGGATCGACGCGCTCGAGCCGGCGACGGCCGAGCCGCTCTACCTGCGCCCCACCCGCGAGCTGTTCGCCTGGCCGCTCAGCGTGGCACTCGCGCTGAGCCTCGCCCTCGCGACCGCGCTCACGCAGCCCTGGCAGACGCTCGCCCGCGAGGGCGGTGCGATCACCACCCGGGAGGTACCGTCGTGATCCCCGAGAGCTTCCACTTCCTCCGCCCGGCGTGGCTGCTCGCGCTGCTTCCGCTGGCGCTCGTCGGGTGGGCCGCGGCGCGAAGCCAGCTGCGCGCGAGCGCGTGGCGCCGCGTCGTCGACGCGCACCTGCTGCGCCACCTCGTTGAGACGGAGAGCGGCCGCGCACGCCGCTGGCCGCTCGCGCTCGCCGTACTCGGCGGCGTCGCGGCCTGCCTCGCGCTCGCGGGACCGACCTGGGAGCGGCTGCCGCAGCCCGCGTACGCGAGCGTCGCGCCGACCGTGGTGGCACTCGACCTGTCGCCGTCGATGCAGACGGACGACCTCGCCCCCTCGCGTCTCGGCCGCGCCCGCCTCGAGCTGCACGACCTTCTCGAGCGCAGCAAGGGCGGCCAGATCGGCCTCGTCCTCTACACCGACGAGCCGTTCGTCGCGGCACCGCTGACCGACGACGCGCGCCTCGTCGCGGAGATGATCCCGACCCTCGAGAGCGGGCTCATGCCGCTGCGTCCGGCGCGTCCCGATCGCGCGATCGCACAGGCGCAGGCTCTGCTCGACCAGGCCGGCGCCGCCTCGGGACACATCCTCCTGATCACCAACGGCCTCGGCGAGCACGCCGACGCGGCCCGCGACGCCGCGCGCACGCTCGCGGCGAGCGGACGCACCCTGTCGGTTCTCGGCGCCGGCACGGTCGCCGGAGCGCCCGCGCGCGACGCCCGCGGCCGCGCCGTGACCGGTGCCGACGGCAAGCCCGTCCTGAGCCGGCTCGAGCGCGACGCGCTCGTCCAGCTCGCGCAGGACGGTGGCGGACGCTTCAGCGAGATCCGCGCCGACGACGCCGACCTCGCGATCGTCGCACCCGCGGCGCCGGCCGCCGACATGAAGGCCGCGACCACCGGATCGAGCGCGCAGCTCGACGCCTGGCGCGACGCCGGTCCCTGGCTCGTACTGATTCCCCTGCTCGCGGCACCGCTGTTCTTCCGCCGCGGTCTCGTCGCGGCGCTGGCGCTGAGCGTGCTCGCGGCGTCGCCGGCGCTCGCCGAGGCAAGCACGTGGAGCGATCTCTGGAGCCGTCGCGACCAGCAGGCGCAGGCGGCGCTCGCCGCCGGCGACGCCGCGACCGCCGCGGAGCTCTTCGAGGATCCGGCGTGGAAGGCCGCGGCGTCCTACCAGAGCGGCGCGTATGACGCGTCGGTCGAATCGTACGCGGCCCTCGCCGGCGACGAGAACACGTACAACCTCGGCAACGCGCTCGCGCGCAGCGGCAAGCTCGCCGAGGCGGTCGCGAGGTACGACGAGGTGCTGGCCAGCGCACCGTCGCACGCCGACGCGAAGTTCAACCGCGACCTCGTGCAGAAGCTGCTCGACGAGCAGCGCCGGCAGCAGGAGCAGCAGCAGAACCAGCAGGAGCAGGAGGACCAGCAGCAGGGCGGTGGTCAGAACGACCAGGACAGCCAGGCCGGTGACGGCGGGCAGCAGAACGACCAGCAGAATGCCGGCGGCGGGCAGCAGAACGACCAGCAGAATGCCGGCGGCGGGCAGCAGAACGATCAGCAGGATGCCGGCGCCGAGCAGCAGCAGTCGCCCGAGCAGCAAGGCGGTGAGAGCGGCGCCCAGGCGAAGTCCGGCGCGAGCGGCGAGCAGGCGCACGATGGCGCCGCCGAGAGCTCGTCCGACGAGCCGAAGACCGCCGGCGGCGAGCCCGGATCGAACGAGGGCCAGCAGCCCGAGCGGGCCGCCGCGACCGGCGAGCAACGGGAGCAGGAGCAGCCCGCGCCGGACGGCTCCGCCGCCGCGCAGGCTGCCGCGTCGGCCGACGACCGCGACGCCCCGGCTCCGGACGCGCCGCAGCAGGCGCACGCGAGCGCGCGGCCGGAGAACGCCGCGGACGAAGCCGAAGAAGCGGCGCGCGACGATGCGTCCCGCGAGCAGGCCCCGGCCAGCGCGCAGGCGACCGCCGAGCGCAACGCCCAGGCGCGGCAGGACCGCGCCCTCGAGCAAGGCCTCGACCAGGCGCTCGCGAACGACCCGAACGGCGAGCCCGAGGAGCCAGGCAAGGATGACACCCGGCACGGCCACCGCAGCGGCACGCCGCCCCCGATGACCGAGCAGGAGCAGGCGCGCGAGCAGGCGCTGCGCAACATCCCCGACGATCCGGGCGGGCTCCTGCGCGCCAAGATCCGCCGGCAGTACGCCGAGAAGCGCTACGCGCAGAAGGAGATCTCTCCGTCATGGTGAGCATGCGACATCCCCTCCGCAGCCGCCGTCGCACCAGGATCGCGGCCCTCTTCACCGCCTGCGCGGTGCTCGCGGCGTCGGCCGCCGCGGCGCACGCGGCCCCGTTCGAGGCGAGCGTCGACCGGCAGGTCGTCGACGCGGGCGACCCGGTCCGTCTCACCCTCCGCTTCTCCGGCGACGCGCCGATCGAGCGACCCGACCTCGCGCCGCTCGGCGCCGACTTCGAGATCGTCGGCAGCCAGCAGAGCCAGCGCATGTCGGTGGTGAACGGCGCCGTCGAGCAGGCGCTCGAGGTCGAGCTGCTCCTGCAACCCAAGCGCAGCGGCACGCTCGAGATCCCCGCGCTGCACGCCGGCGACCTCGCGAGCGAGCCGCTCGAGGTCACGGTGCGCGACGCCGGCGCGAGCGCGCCAGCCGCTCCCGACGCCGACGGCGCCACGAGCCCGGATGCCGCGGCCACCACCACGCCCGACGTGGTCGCCCGTGCCGCACGCGCCGGACAGGCGCCGCCCGATCTCTTCATCGCGGCCGACGTCGACCAGGCGAGCCCGTTCGTCCAGGGCGAGGTGCGCTACACCGTGCGCGTCTACGACGGCATCGGCATCCGCGAGGGCGCGCTCACCACGCCCGAGGCGAGCGGCGCGCGCATCGAGCCGCGCGGCGACACCCGCACCCGCGAGCAGGTAGTCGGTGGTCGTCGCTACGTCGTCCACGAGCGCGCGTTCGCGATCCTCCCGCAGTCGGCCGGAGAGCTGACGATCCCGCCCGTGGTGCTGCAGGCGCGCGTGCCGGACGAGGGTGGACACGCACGGCGCTCGCCCTTCGGTGACGGCTTCGGCGACGACGTGTTCGCCGAGATGTTCGCGCAGATGCGCGCCGGCGGCTTCGGCGGCTCGCTCGTCGATCGCATGATGAATCCCGGTCGCGAGGTGCGCGTGCGCTCGAACCCGGTGACGCTCACCGTGCAGGGACGTCCCGGCGAGGCCGGCACCGGGTGGTTCCTGCCTGCGAACGCGGTGACGCTGACCCAGGCCTGGTCGCCCGCGAAGCCGACCTTCCGCGTCGGCGAGACCGTCCAGCGCACGATCACGCTCACCGCGGAGGGGGCATCGGCGGCGCAGCTTCCGGCTCTCGTCCCCGGCGACGTCGGCGGCGTCAAGCAGTACGCCGGCAAGCCCGAGACGCGCAGCATCGCGCGCGCCGGCGGTCCGGCCGCCGAGCTGACGCAGACCTTCGACCTGCTGCCGACGTCCTCCGGAACGATCACGCTGCCGCGCGTCGAGGTCGCGTGGTGGGACGTCGCGTCCGGCACGCAGCGCACCGCGGTCCTTCCCGAGGAGAGCGTCGAGGTGCTGCCCGCCGCCGGCACGACGAGCCCGGCGGCGCCGCAGCCCGCGCCGCAGGCACAGGTCCAGGCGCACGCGCAGGCCTCGAGCCCGGGCACGAGCGCCGTCGCCGCCGACGGCACCTCCGGCACGGCGACGGCGCCGACCGACGAGACGCGGGATCACGACGCCGCTTGGAACGCGGGCTCACTCCTCGCGACCCATCCGCTCGCCGGCGGCGCAGGCGCGCTCGTGCTCGCGGCACTCGGCGGCACGACCCTCTGGCTCGTGCGCCGGCGCCGGCTCTCCACGCACACGACGGCCGCGCAGGCGGCCGCGCGCACCGCGCCGCGCGTCCCCGCGCGCGCCCTGGTCGATGCCCTCCACCGGGCGTGTACCAGCGGCGACGCGCGCGCGGTGCGCGACGCGCTGCTCGCCTGGGCGCGAGCGACGTGGAGCGACGCACCGCCCCCGAACGCGGCTGCGGTCGCGCGACGGCTCGCCGATCCGAGCTTCGCACGCGCCGTCAAGTCGCTCGACGACAGCCTGTACGCGCCGCACGCGACGTCGCTCGACGGCGACGCGTTCTGGCGCGCCTTCCAGCAGGCGCGCCGCGCAGGCAGCCCGGTCGCATCGGACGACGCCGAGGTCCTGCCCGCGCTCTACCCGGACTCACGAATGGCCTGACGGGAGACGAGCCGAGGTCCGCCCCCCGCGGACACCCCCAAGCTCGGCTCGCGCAACCTTCCGTCGGGCCGGGGCGCGGGAAGGGATCCCTCCCGACTCTTCCCGCGCCCGCCCCCTGCACGTCGCCGGTTCGCTGGCACGCGCGCCGTGCAGCGCGCGGCGAGGTCGGCTACGTTCCGCGGCGCATGAAGATCGCGACCTGGAACGTCAACGGGATCCGCAAGCGCGAGCCCGAGGTCCTGGACTTCCTCGACCGCGAGCAGCCCGACGTTCTCTGCCTGCAGGAGATCAAGGCGAAGACCGAGCAGGTGCCGGCCTCGCTCTGCGAGCTGTCGGGCTACTGGTGCTACTGGCACGGCGCGTCTGGATACTCGGGCGTGTCGCTGCAGGTGAGCAAGTCGCTCTGCCCGTCGCCGCCCGCGTTCCGCCACCCGGAGTTCGATCACGAGACGCGCGTCGTCGAGGCGACCTTCGACGACCTGGTGGTGGCGTCGATCTACGTGCCGAACGGCGGCAAGGACTTCGCGGCGAAGCTCCGCTTCCTCGAGGCGATGGAATCGTACGTCGCGGCGCATCGCGCCGCCGGACGCTCGCTCGTCCTGTGCGGCGACATGAACGTCGCGCGCAGCGACGCCGACGTGCACCCCAAGGAGCGCAAGCCCGGCGTGATCGGCCAGCGCCCCGACGAGCGCGCGCTCTTCGAGCGCATCCTCGCGCACGGCATGGTGGACGTCGCGCGCACGCTCTATCCCGAAGACGCCGAGATCTTCACCTGGTGGGCGCCATGGCGGAACATGCGCCAGCGCAACATCGGCTGGCGCATCGACTACGTGCTGGCGAGCGAGGGCCTCGCGTCACGCGCCGTGAGCTGCCCGTCGTTCCGCGAGACCGGGACGAGCGACCACGCGCCGCTGCTCGCGACGTTCGCGTAGCTGCCCGCGGTCCAGCCGGGTTCGTGCTCGTCTCGCTCCGTGGCACTCACTCGAAGGTGCCACCCGCGAGACCGAACGAGAAGGTCGTCCCGTTGATGCGGTTCGAGCCCGGTCGATCTCGATTCCCCGGCGCGATCACCATCTCCGGTCCGGTGTTCGACGCGGCGGCGTTGCTGTCCACCAGGTTGTCGGCGGACCCGATCAGGAAGCCCTCGGCCGCGTTGCGCTCGGCACGGTTGCCCTTGAGCTTCGCCGTGACCTCGGTGATCGCGAAGCCGGCACCGCCGTTGCCCTCGGACCTGTTGGTTTCGAGCTGCGCCGCGCTGCCCGCCACCAGGAAGCCGACACCGCCGCAGCCGCGGCTCGGCGATCCGACGGTGTTGTTCTTGACGACGTTGCGCAGGCCATCGACCACCACGCCACCGCCCTTGCTCTCCTCGATCCGGTTCTTGCGCAGCACGTTGTCCGCGCCGGCGAGCAGCACGCCGTCGGCGCCCGAGCGCTTGATCGAGTTCTGATCGATCTTGGCCTTGCGGCCGATCGCCTCGACAGCCGTCTCCGCGCTCTCGGTGATGACGTTGCCCGACACCCGCTCGGCCTCGCCCTCGATCACCACCCCGACCATGTTGCGCTCGATCGTGCTGCCCCGCACCCTGACCGAGCGGCCGTTCCCGTCGACGTCGGTGCCGACGAGGCGAACGCCGATCCCCGGTGCGGGTGTCGATCCGCGCGCGGCCGATTCCTTCACCTCGGCGTCGTCACCGCGCAGCTCGAATCCGATCGCGTTCCGATCGGCGACGGTCTTCTTGATGCGCACCTTCGGTGAGGAGATCGACATTCCCGCGATCGTGTTGCGGAACAGGGTCACCTCTTCGACCTTGAGGCCCGTGCTCTTGCCGGAGTCGACGATGCCGTGACCGAAGTAACGGATCTGCTTGATGCGCCGGACGCGCACGCCGCGCGCCCCGTCGGCGAGCCTGATGCCCGCGCCCTTGCGGTAGCGGCTCGCGGACGGTCCGACGATGCTCCACTTCCCCTTGCCGTCGATGGTGACGTTCGGGACGTCGATCACCAGGCCGTCGGTCTCCTGGGCGACGGTCTCGCAGCTCAGGTCGGCCTCGAGCACGAGCTCCACGTTGTCCCCCATGAAGCTCTTGTCGATCACCTTGCCGCAGGGAATGGCGCGCGTGATGCCCTGCGGGAGCAGGGTCACCGGCACGACCGGTCGCGGCGGCTCCGTCGGCGGCCGGGGCGATTGCCGGCAGCCCGAGTGGAACAGGCCCATGTTGAGCGGCTCGGCGAGCGCGATCGCGGCGTCCACCATGTAGGACGCGAGCTCGCTCGGCGTCGAGGCGCCCGCCGGGCAGCCGAGCTCGCCGAGGAGCGCGTCGCTGCACTTCGAGCGCAGCAGCGATGCCGCGTCGGCCAGCGACTCGAGGTAGCACTGGCGGATCTTCGGCTTGTTCGGCCGACCCGTCGCCGTGTCGACGCACGGATCGCCGCCGAGCCGGATGCGGCTCAGCTCGCAATCGACGAGGCAGCGCTCGGCGTCGACCACCGCCTGCCGCGCCGCCTGCTGAACGCGCTTCGCGCAGTCGGCGGCCGCCTTGGAAGGCGCACCCACTGGCCGCGCGCACGCGGGTCCGAAGTCCGAACGGAACAGATCCTCGTTGATCCGTCGCAACGCGGGTTGCAGCGGGCTTGCGAGGATCTTCGCGTAGATCTCGGCGCCCGTGCGCCCTTCCATCGGGCACAGCAGCTTGTCCGAGCCACGCTTGCACTTGTTCACCTTGCTGCGGAGCTGCTGCAGGGCGCTCGAGGAGCGGTTCTGGACCTGCGAGTCTCCGGTACAGCTCGCCGTGCGGCCCCGCGTGACGCGATCGACCTCGCAGCCGAGGTGGGCGTCGAGGTACTCGTCGGAGAAGTCGACGACCGCGTTCTTGACCCGCTTCGCGCACTTCTCGAAGTCGGCGAAGCTCTGCGCACCGGCCGGGGCTGCGAACAGCGCCACGACGAACGTGGCGCAAAGAGCTCGCCAGCCGGCCCACAGCGTCGCGATCATGACGGAAGCTCCAATCCCATCTCTCCTCTCGACTCCGGCGCCTGCGACGGGCGGCGGCGGGTCGCGCGGTGTTCGGCGGACTCGACGCTCCCGGAGCGGGCAACGTCCGCGCAGCAAGCGCCTTGCCCGTGGCGCTCCGCACCGGGGCCGCTGCGCGCACCGTGACGCGCGTCCGCAGCGGGGCGATTCGCCCCGGCGACGCAGCGGAAAGATCGGGAGAATTCGCGGCTGCCCCACTCCGCGGGTGAGCGTGACCCATTTCGCAAGGCGCGCGGTCGAGATCGTGCAGTCTCGCCACCGTCGCGCGCACGTGCCTCCCTCAGCATCGTGCCGCGCGATCACGCTCGTGCGGCGCGCCACGGCGACCAGCCCAGGCCGTCGTCGTGACGTCTCGCTTCCCGGGGCGATCCGCCCCGCACGATCTCTCAAGCGTCGGCGGGAAGCTGGACGCAGACGGTCGTGCCGACACCCACGGCGCTGTCGATGTGCATGCGGCCGCCCAGCATGCGCAGCAGGCTCGAGACGATCGCCAGACCGAGCCCCGTACCGGCGCCGGCCTCGCTGCCGCGGACGAACGGCTCGACGGCCTGACGCGCCATCGCGCGGTCCATGCCGCCGCCCGTGTCGGCGACGCGGATCTCGACGAGGTCGCTCTCGCGCAGCGCCGAGAGACGGACTCGCCCCTCGCGCGTGAACTTCGCCGCGTTGGCCAGCAGGTTCACCAGCACCTGGTGCAGGCGCTCCGGATCGGTGCACGCGACGGCGTCGGGTGCGACGTCGACCTCGAAGGCGATCGGGCGGTCGCGCAGCAGCGCGTCCATCATCTCCTGCAGCGAGCCGACCAGCTCGCCGACGTGCACGGGGTGGAGCTGGCAGGTGAGCTTCCCCTGCTCGATGCGCGACAGGTCGAGCAGGTCGTCGATCAGCGCGAGCTGCGCGTTGCCGGTCCTGCGGATGCGCGCCAGCGTGTCGCTCTGATCGCGCGTCACCGGACCGAAGGTCTCGTCGGCGAGGAGGTCCGTGTAGCCGAGGATCACGTTCAGCGGCGTGCGCAGATCGTGCGACACGCTCGCCAGGAACTCGCTCTTCGCCTCGCTCGCCCGCCGCAGCGACTCGACGAGCATGCCCTTGCGGATGGTCTCCGTCGCGATCGCCGCGAGCAGATGCGCGTCCTCCTCGTCGCGCGGCCCGAAGCGGAAGCGATCGGCGGTGTCGGCCACGACGATCAGGCCGAGCTCGCCCTCGAGGTCGGAGAGCGGGATCGCCAGCAGCGCCGCGATTCCCAGCTCACGCGCGCGCGGCGACGCCGCCCAGCGGCTCGACGGGAAGTCGTTCACCACCAGCACGCGCCGCTCGCGCAGGCTCGCGTGCAGGATCGGCGACGCCGCCAGCGGCAGGGTCGGCGGCAGCGGCAGCGGCGGGTCGGAGTCGATCCCGCTCGGCACCAGCAGCTCGTCCTCGAGCATCAGCAGGTCGGCGCGCGAGGCGCGGAAGATCGAGCGGCTGGCGGCGCAGAGCCGCGTCGCCATCACGTCGGGCGCGCTCGCGGTCAGCATCTCCGAGGCCAGGCTCGCCAGACGCGTGCGACGGGTCGCGAGGCGCGCCTGCTCGTGCTCGATGCGCACCGAGCGGATCAGCATGCCGAGGTGCGGCGCGACGTCGGCGAGCACCTGCAGCTGCGTCGCGCCGAAGCCCGGCGGGCGCTCGACGCCGCACGAGAGCACGCCGACCGGCTGGCCGTGGCTGCCGAGCGGAACGAGGGCGAGCGCGTGGAGCCGTGCCTGGTGGAGCAGATCCTGGAGCGACGCAGGCGCCTGTCCGTCGACGACCAGCAGGGGCCGTCCGGCACGCAGCTCCGGCTCGCCGGGAAACGTCGATGGCTCGTAGCCGCGGCTGCCGAACGCGCGCACGACGTCCGGGGGCGTCCCGTGATCGGCCGCCGGCATGAAGGCTCCGCGCCGCTCGGACATGACGTAGAGCGCCGCCCGGTCGCACGGCAGCACCTCGGTCACCGCCCGTACCAGCCGGGAGAGGAAATCCGCGTGGCCGTGTGCCTCGTGCACGGCGTCGAGAACCGCCCAGAGGGCGTCGGGGCTGCGCCGGTCCATCCCCCTCCGGTATCGGCCCCAGCCGGGGGCCCCTTGAGACCCCCCTCAGCGGCGTCCCGCCGTGGCGACGCGGCGCTTCTGACGCGACGCGATCTCGGCGATGGCGGCGCGCGCCGCCGCCTCGACCCGCACGTCGTCGCCGGCCAGCGCGATCGCGTCGAGGAAGTGCGGGTACGCGGACGCCGCCTGGTCCTGGTCGTCGAGCAGGATCCGGCCGGCGAGGAGGTGCGCCGGAGCGACCTGCGGGTCGTCCGGGTGGTCGCGCAGCAGCCGACGCAGGACCACCAGCGCAGCATCGCCGTGCCCCTCGCTGCGCAGCCACTGCGCGAGGTGCTGCGCCTCCGGCGCGGAGAGCAGGCCGTGCGTCCGCGCGGCCGGCAGCGCGAAGTAGGCGCGCGCGGCGTCCTCCATCCGTCCGGCGGCGAGCGCCGCGCCGAGGCCACCGGATGCGGCGCGCACCCCGGGTTCCGCCGCGTACTCCGCCGGGCGGTGCGCGACGGCGCGGCGCCGCATCAGCCACGCGACGGCGAGACCGGCCACGAAGCCGCCGACGTGCGCACCGTGCGCGACGCCGACGTCGCTGCGCGCGGTCAGGTACGGCAGCACGTTCTCGATCACGAGGTAGATGCCGAGCACGACGCGCGCCGGCACCGCCATCACGTTCATGAAGAACGGCGGCAGCAGGAACAGCAGCCGCACCTGGTTGCGCGGGAAGAAGACGAAGTAGAAGCCGAGGATGCCCGAGATCGCACCCGACGCGCCGACCATCGGCACCTGCGAGCCCGGCACCGACACCGCGTGGAAGAGCGTCGCGGCGACCCCGGTGCCGAGGTAGGCGAGCAGGAAGCGGAACGAGCCCAGGCGGTGCTCGACGTTGTCGCCGTAGATCCACAGGAAGAGCATGTTGCCCGCGAGGTGCAGGAACCCCGCGTGCAGGAAGAGCGACTCGAAGAGCGCCGCGACGGTCGGCGCGGCCGGCCGGAAGCCGTGCGCGAAGACGTACAGGTCGTAGGCCGTCAGCCGACGCACCAGCTCGCGCAGCTCGGCGGGCCGCGTCAGCTGCTCGCCCAGGACGCGGACGTACTCGGAGAGGAGCGGACCGTTCTGCGCCGGCTCCTGCCCGAGCGGCACGCTCACGAAGAGGTAGACCGCGACGTTCGCGAGGATCAGGAGGTAGGTGACGAGCGGCACGTGCCCGCGCGCGTTCGGGAAGTCGCCGATCGGGAAGATCATCGCGCGTCCGACCGGCGCGGCAGCTCGATGCGGACGGTCAGGCCGGGGCCCGACTCGCCGAGCGACACCGCGCCGCCGTGCAGACGCGCGACCGCGCGCACCAGGCTCAGGCCGAGCCCGCTGCCCGGCGTCGTGCGGCTCTGCTCGACGCGGCTGAAGCGCTCGAACGCGCGCGCCCGGAACGCGTCCGGGACGCCGGGTCCGTCGTCCATCACCTCGAGGGTCGCGCGCGTCTCGACCGCGCGCAGGCGCACCCGCACGTCGCCGGGCGGCGTCACGTACTTGACGGCGTTGTCGAGCAGGTTCGCGAGCGCCTGCGCGAGCAGGTGCGGCTCGCCGTCGACCGACACCGGATCGGGCGCGTCGAGCACGAGCCGGAGCCCACGCTCCTCGGCCGCCGGCTCGTAGGTCTCGACCGCGTCGGCAGCGAGCGCGCGCAGGTCGACCGCGACGAAGCGCTCGCGCGGCGCCCCCGACTCGGCGGTCGCGATGGTGAGCAGCGCGTTGAACATCGCCAGCACGCCGTCGATGTCGTGCACGGTCCGCTCGAGGACCTCGCGCAGCGCGGCCGCGTCCGGGGGCTGCATCAGCGCGACCTCGATCCGGCTCCGCAGCCGCGAGATCGGGCTCCGCAGATCGTGGGCGACGCTCTCCGAGACCTGTCGCATTCCCTCCATCAGCGACTCGATGCGCGCGAGCATCGCGTTCAGGCTCTCGGCGAGGGCGTCGAACTCGTCGCCGCGCGGCGACACCGGCATGCGGCGGTGCAGGTCGCCGGCGAGGATCGCCCGGCTCTCGCGGCCGAGCTCGTCGAGCCGCGCCGAGAGCCGGCGCGCGACGACGAAGCCGCCGCCGATGCCCAGCAGCACCGTGATCCCGAGCGCAGCGACGAGCCACGCCGCGACCAGGTCGCGCAGCTCGTGAACCTCGGTGACGTTGCGCGCGACCAGCAGGCGATGGCCACTCGGCAGCACGAGCGCGCGTCCGCGGGCGCGCGCGCCGGCAGACGCGCCGCCGGCGGTCGAGCCGCCCGACTCCGACGCCCCGTCGAGCGGGAACTCCTGCATCGCCGCCGTGTCGCCCGCGCCTGCCTGCGGCGCCTCGCTCGCCTCGACGCCGCCGGGCCACGCCGGCAGGTTGCCGGCCAGGTACTCGCGCCGCTCGGTGACGAGAAGGTAGATGGTGCGCCGCGTGCCGTCGGCGGCGGTGCTCTGCGTGACGACCGCGGCCATCTGGGTCTCGCTCCGGCCGTCGAGCTGTCCGCGCAGCCGGCTCGCCTCGACGGCCACCGCGCGATCGGCCGCGTCCTCGTGCACGCGCACGGTGGCGCGGTAGACGAGGCCCAGGACCAGGGCGACCAGCACCCCGAAGAGCGCGGAGTAGAGGAGGAGGTAGCGGAAGATCACGCTGCCGCGACGGCGGCGAGCGCTCGGCGGGTCGGTCACGGCTCGGCCCGCAGCCGGTAGCCCGCGCCGCGCACCGTCTGCAGCAGCGGACGCGCTGCGCCGGCGTCGATCTTCTGGCGCAGCCGGCTGATGTGCACGTCGATCACGTTCGTCTGCGGGTCGAAGCTGTAGTCCCAGACGTTCTCGAGCAGCATGGTGCGCGTCACCACCTGCCCCGCGTGGCGCAGCAGGTACTCGAGGATGCGGAACTCGCGCGGCTTGAGCTCGATCGGCTTGCCGCCCCGCGCGACGGTCCGCGCGAGCAGGTCCATCTCGAGGTCGGCGAGCCGCAGCACGGTCTCCACCGCCTTCGGCCGGCCGCGGCGAACCAGCGCGTCGAGGCGCGCGAGCAGCTCCGCGAACGCGAACGGCTTCGTCAGGTAGTCGTCGCCGCCCGCGCGCAGGCCGGCGACGCGGTCCTCGACCGAGCCCTTCGCGCTCAGCACCAGCGCCGGCACGGCGTTGCCGCTCTTGCGCAGCGCCTCGATCACCGACAGCCCGTCGAGGCCGGGCAGCATTCGATCGACGATCAGCACGTCGTACGGCTCGCCGGTCGCGAGGACGAGGCCCTGCGGCCCGTCCGGCGCGTGGTCGACCACGTGCCCGCTCTCGCCGAGGCCCTTCGTCAAGTAGCGCGCGGCCTCCCGGTCGTCCTCGATCAGGAGGATGCGCATGCGGGTGGCTTCGCGCGATCGAGCAGCGCGGGCGCGCGACGGTTCAGGACCGAGCCTCGACGCCGAGCTGCGGCGCGCGCGACGGCGGGAGGCTCGCGTCGAGGTCCGCGCTCAGGTCCCGCGTGCGCTGCTGCCATGCCGGGTCGGTCCACAGGTCGAGCCACTGTAGCGGATTCGCGCGCAGATCGTAGATCTCTGCCGCGCGGCGCCACGACCGTCCACGGAGCGCCCCATCACTTGCAGCGGCGGCCCGTCGCTCCGCCCGAGCAAGCGACCGGCGAGCTCACCGCGCAGCGCCCCGCGTCGCCGTCCGCCTGCGCCGGTCCGAGCACGAAGCTCGCGCGGAGCGGCCCGACGACGGTTCCGATCGACGCCTTCTTCGCCTTCAGCAGCAGCTCCAGGTCGCGCGACGACCGCGCCCGGTAGCGGAGCTGGAAGAGCCCGCGCGCCGAGCCGGCCGTGCACGCCGGCGGATCGAGCGCGTTCGAGCCGTTCCTGTAGAGCGTGGTGGTCGGCGTGACCTTCCAGACGTCGCGCCGGGCGTCGCAGGTCCCGGCCGCTGCGGGCGGGACCGGAGCGGTGCTCGACGCGCTCAGCTCGAAGACGGCCGTGCCGCCGCTGCCGAGGTCCTCGATCAGCACCTGCGCGCCGCTCGTGTACGGCGCCGCGACCGGGATCCCCTGCGGGAAGAACATCGTGCCCTTGAGCTGCAGGGTCTCGTCGTCGGGCTTGCCGCCGAGACGTCCGACGGTGATCTGCGTCTTGCTCAGCGTGCCGCCGGCCGTGCAGAGCGCGGTGCCTCCCGGCGTGCAGCCGCCCGTGACCGTCTGCGGCGCCCACCAGCTGCCCGACATGACGATCATCGACAGCAGCTTGAGCGTGTTCTCGTAGTAGTGCTCGGCGGAGACCGGTGTCGCGACCACGCGGTCCCAGATCGCATTCAGCCAACCCTGGTTCGAAGCGTCGACCATGGCGCCGACGCCGAGCGGCGCCACGAACGCCATCGAGAGGTAGTTCGTGTTCGGGCCCGGCGTGCCGTCCAGCAGGTAGCCGCTGCGGATGCTCGCCGGGTTGCCGGCGGTCGCCGTCTCGATCCAGCTGTTGATCTTCTGCAGCGCGCTCTTCGCACGCGTGTCGCCGCTGACCAGGAAGTCGGTGCCGAGACGCCACGGGTCGCGGCATGCGTTGTAGTCGTAGTTGCCGTCGCCGGCGTCCTCGAGAAAGCCCGCCGGCGCGGGGTCGGGGGTGCCGAGCGGGTCGACGACGAAGTCCGGAAGAAGCCCGGTCGCCGGGCTGTGGCTCGCCTGGATCGCGGCGACGATCGTGTACGTGCGCTCGAGGACGCTCGTCCAGGTGGCATCGCCGGTGGCGGCGAGGAAGCTCCGGTAGTGGTCGGGCATGAAGTCCGACGAGCGCGTCGCGTCGTAGTACGGCACGCTCGACGGCGTGACCCAGTCGCCGAGGGTCACGTACTGCTTGCTCGCGTCGAGCTCGGCGCTCCTGATGCCCGCGATCACGCTCTGCGCCTCGGCGAGATAGTTCACCGCACCGCAGCTGCCCCACTGCTTGTCGGCGAGCAGCAGCGCGAAGGCGATGTCGAGGTCGCCGTCCGACGCGGTGTTGTTGCCGCCGACGTCGTTGCACGCGGTGTTCTGGTTCCACGACATCAGGCTCGGCGTGATGCCGGACGGATGATCGCGGAAGTAGGCGAACATGCCGTCGAAGATCGTCTGCGCCTGCGGGTCGTGGCCCGCCATCAGCGCCATCAGCATCATGCCGTAGCCGTGCGCCTCGGAGACCGTGAGGTTGCCGCCGCCGGCCTTCGCCTCGACGACGTAGCGCCCGGCACCGCACGTTTGCTTGACGTAGGCCGCCTTCCAGTCGTCGTAGAAGTCGCGCACCGCCTGGTCGAGCGCCGCCTGCGTCACGTGGCTCGGGCGGATCGAGCCGGCGGCGTATGGCATCGGGTGGGAGCCGAAGGGGTGGTTCGCCGCGAACGCCGGCGCGGCAGCGAGCAGGCTCAGCGCGAGAACGACGACCGCTGGAGAGCTCGTGCGGGGCGGTCGCTTGATCGGCAGCGTCGTACGCGATTGTCTCATGCGTGGGCGTTCCTCCGTGCGCGCCCCGCGGGAAGCGAGGGACGGTGCACGAGCCAACCACGAGGTGCTGGCACGCGGCAAGATAGACGCTCCTCGACTGACGCGCCGTCATAGAGCCCGCGTCCCCCGGCCGACTCGCGGTCGCCACTCGCACCTTCCGCGCGCGGCAAAGTGGATTGCGGCCGCGCGGGATCCACGTAAGGTTCGCGGGCGGGGTCGCGTCAGTTCGACGACGCGCTCCGCGCGCCGGAACTGGCTCACTGCCGATGCGACTCACCTCTGCTATCAGCCCCGACGTGCGATCTCGCGTCGGACGAGCGGCCGCGCTCTCCCTCGCGGTCACCCTGCTCTGCCTCTCCTCCCCGGGGGGGGCGGGGGCCGCATCCCTGAGCTTCCTCAACCCCCCGGACGGCGCGGAGATGCGCCTCGAGCGTGTGCAACGCTTCGAGTTCGACGCCTTTCCCGACTTCAGCACCGGAACGGCCCAGCCGCCGCCGCTGATCGCGCCGGCCGACCTCGAGTTCCTTCCGGACGGCTCGGGCGAGGCGTTCCTCGTCACCAGCACCGGCTCGATCGCCTGGCTCGGCAGCAACCTCGCGGTACGCGGAGTCTTCGGTGTTCCGTCCGCGAACAGCCTCGCCAGCTTCCAGAAGACGGGCGAGTTCTGGGACAACGAAGGTCTGCTCGGCCTCACCTTCGATCCCGGCTTCGCGACCAACCGCTACTTCTACATCCACACCAATCCCGAGCCGCGCTCGGGCGTGCAGATCTGGCGGCTCACCTGGAACCCGTCGAACCTCGCCGGGATCTGGGACTCGCGCCTGCTCGTGCTCGACGTCCCGAAGCCGCAGATCGCGGACAACCCGGACTACCTGCACAACCACAACGGCGGCAACCCGCTGTTCGGTCCGGACGGCATGCTCTACGTCCTGCTCGGCGACGGTGGCATCGGCGGCTCGGAGCCCGAGAAGAACCAGGCGCAGTCGCCGTCGAGCTTCTGGGGCAAGGTCCTGCGCGTCGACCCGACCGGCGCGACTCCACCGCAGATCGTCGCGCGCGGCGCGCGCAACCCGTTCACCAGCACCTTCTTCGGCGACACTCTGGTGATCGGCGACGTCGGCGCCGACGACGGCGACCACTGGGAGGAGATCAACTGGCTGCCGAACCCCGGTGCCACGGCCGGGCCGGTGCCGAACTTCGGCTGGAACGTCTACCCCGGCCCGTGCTGGGCGTTCGCCGCGGACCTCGCCGACTGCGCGGGCTTCGTCGATCCGATCCACGGCTACCGGAAGGACGACGCCTTCATCGACGAGGACCCGGACGCGGTGCCCGGTCCGCCCGGCACGGTGTACGTCACCGCGCTGATCGCCGGTCCCGTGTACGCGGGCGAGCGCTACGACGGCTACCTCGACGACGTCCTCGTGTACGCGGACTTCGTGCAGGGCTGGGTGCGCGGCGCGCTGCTCAGCGAGGACGGCCGCGTGCTCGCCGACCGCCACCTGCTGCACTACGGCGGCCTCATCCCGGCGATCACGCGCGGACCGGACGGATACGTCTACGTGCTCGGCAACGACCTCGGGCACGTCGAGATCTTTCGCCTCACCGGACCGAACGTCGCGCCGCCTCCGCCGCCGCCCGAGGACGGTCCGCCGCTGGTCGACTTCCCGACCGACCCGATGCCGCGCTGGCTGTCGCGAACCGGCTTCTTCCCGGACTTCCCGGCGCGCACGCCGCATCCACGCGCGGTTCCGTTCACGCCCACGTTCCCGCTGTGGAGCGACGCCTCCGACAAGCAGCGCTTCCTGCTGCTCCCGGAGGGCACGTCGGTCGACACCTCGGATCCCGAGCACTGGGTGTTCCCGGTCGGCACGCTGGTCGTCAAGCACTTCGGGTACGCCCTCAAGACGGGCGGGCGGCGCGAGATCGAGACCCGCGTGCTGCAGAAAGGCCCGGAGGGCTGGCGCTTCGGGACCTACGTCTGGAACGCGGCGCAGACCGAGGCCGAGCTGAGCGACGGCAAGCCGAAGCCGGTGCCGATCGCCGGCGTGCTGGGCCCGGTGCCACCGTCGTTCACCTACGAGATCCCGGGCACCGCGCAGTGCCGCGCCTGCCACGCGCGCCAGGACGACGTGGTGATCGGCTTCGAGGCGATGCAGCTCCCGGGTGCCGTGCTCGAGGCGCTCGAGCGCGACGGCGTCCTGTCGACGCCGCAGCGCGCCGCCTGGCAGAGCGTCGACGGCGCGACCTGGTCGGAAGCGTCGGTGCGCGGCTACCTGCACGCGAACTGCGCCCACTGCCACTCGGACGAGGGCGGCCTCTCGACGACGCTCGGCTTCAGCCTCGACCACCGCGAGACCGAGAGCGTGATCGGGCTGCAATCGCGTCGCGGGCGCGGGCCGCTGGTCGATCCCGGCAATCCCGCCGGCAGCTCGCTCCTCCTGATGCTCGCCGGCTCGCCGGTCGTGCCGCGCATGCCGCCGCTCGGCCCGCAGATCGTCGACGTGAACGCCGTCGCGCAGGTGAGCGCGTGGATCCGCGCGCTCGGCGCGAACGTGCCCGACGCGCAGCACCCCGCGGGACGCGATCCGATCGAGGTGATCGAGCTCTACCAGCCGGCCGAGGACCGCTACGTGCTCGCAGCCGGCGAGGCCGAGGCGCAGGCGCTCGAGAGCGCGCTCGGGCCGTCGGGCTGGCTGCGTACGGGCTACTCGTTCGCCGCCTGGCGGCGCCCCGCGACCGTGATCCCCGGGCCGCGTGGCGTGCTGCGTGCGGCGGCGAGCGGCGGCGTGCCGTCGAGCTGGATCGGCTTCCGGTCGGTCGCGAGCGGCGGGCGCGGCAACCTGCCGGTCGCACCGGGTGCGAGTGGTGAGGCGCTCTTCTACCTGTACCCGCCCGAGAACGGCGGCTGCAGCAGCGGCTTCGATCCGGTGTACCGGAGCTCGCAGCGCCGCACCGGCACGCCGTCGCTGAGCTACCGCTACACGACGAGCCTCGCCGTCCACCGCGCGCAGCAGGCGAACGGCTGGCGCGGCGACGGCGTCGCGATGTGCGCGCCGCGGTGAGCGAACCGGCCACGCGCGGTACGACGACGAGCGGTCCGCCGACGGCGGGCCCGCGCCCGCTCGACGGCGTGCTTGTCCTCGACCTGACGCGCGTCCTCGCGGGCCCCTTCTGCACGATGCTGCTGGGCGAGCTCGGCGCGCGGGTGATCAAGGTCGAGCGCCGCGGGGGCGGCGACCCGGCGCGCGGCTTCGGCCCGTTTCTCGACGGACGCTCGCTCTACTTCGCGTTCATCAACCGCGGGAAGGAGAGCATCGCGCTCGACCTGAAGGACGCGGGCGATCGCGCGCTCGTCGAGCGCATCGCCGCGCGCGCCGACGTGCTGGTCGAGAACTTCCGACCCGGCGTGCTCGAGCGCCTGGGCCTCGGCTACGACGCGCTCGCGGCGCGCAATCCGCGTCTGGTGTACGCGTCGGCGTCCGGCTTCGGGCAGACGGGACCGTGGAGCGGGCTGCCGGCGTACGACACGGTGATCCAGGCGATGTCGGGCCTGATGAGCGAGACCGGCTTCCCCGACGGCCCGCCGACCCGCGTCGGCGCGTCGATCGCCGATCTGACGACCGGCGTCTACACCGTCGCGGCGATCGCCACCGCGCTGTACGCGCGCGAGCGCACCGGCCGCGGCACGCGCATCGACGTCGCGATGCTCGACGCGATGCTGAGCTACCTCGAGCACGGCTTCATGCACCTGGCTGCGTACGGCGAGCCGCCGGGTCGGATCGGCAACCGCCACCCGTCGATCACCCCGTTCGACACCTACGCGACCGCCGACCGGCAGATCGTGATCTGCGCCGGCGACGAGCGGCTGTTCGCGAAGCTCTGCGCGGCGCTCGGGCGCGACGAGATCGCGCGCGATCCGCGCTTCGCCGGCAACGCGCTGCGCACCGAGAACGAGCCGGCGCTGAAGGCCGAGCTCGAGCGCACGCTGCGCACGCGCGACGCCGACGCCTGGCTCGCGACGCTCACCGAGGCGGGCATCCCGTGCGCGCCGATCAACGACGTCGCGACCGTCGGAGCGAGCCCGCAGGTCGCGGCGCGCAACATGCTGGTCACCGCGGGCGGCGTCGCCATGCCGGGCAACCCGATCAAGCTCGCCGGCTACGCCGACCCCGCGACCCGCGTCGAAGCGCCCACGCTCGACCAGCACGGCGCCGCGCTCCGCTCGGAGTTCGCCCCGGACGCTCTGCGCACCCAGCACGCGGCCGAGCGCAGCGACCGCGGGGATTGAGCGACGTCACGACAACCCCATCCGCTTGGCGATGATCACCTTCATGATCTCGTTCGTGCCGGCGTAGATCGTCTGCACGGCGGCGTCGGCGTAGTCCTGCGAGATCGGGTACTCGGTCATGAAGCCGTAGCCGCCGTGCAGCTGCAGGCACTCGCTGGTGAGCCGCTTCTGCAGGTCCGTGGTCCACCACTTCGCCATGCTGACCTCGGTCACCACGTTCTCGCCGCGCACGTGCGCCGCGAGCAGCTTGTCGACGAACGCCTGCCCGACCTCGATCTGCGTCGCGAGGTCGACGAGCTTGAACTGCGTGTTCTGGAACGACGCGATCGACTGCCCGAACGCGGAGCGCTCCTTCACGTAGCCGATGGTGTCGTCGAGCGAGCGGCGGCACGACTGGATCGCGGTGACGCCGATGCAGAGCCGCTCCTGCTGGAGCTGCTCCATCAGCATGACGAAGCCCATCCCCTCCTTGCCGAGCAGCGCGTCGGCAGGAAGGCGGCAGTCCTCGAACGCGAGCTCGCTGGTGTCCTGGCCCTTGAGCCCGAGCTTGTCGAGCTTCCGGCCGCGCACGAAGCCCGGGAAGCTCGACTCGACGAGGAAGAGGCTGATGCCCTTGTGCGGCGGCTGTGCGTCGGGATCGGTCTTGGCGACCACCACGAAGAGGTCGCCGAGCTGGCCGTTCGAGATGAAGGTCTTGCTGCCGTTCAGGATCCAGGAGTCGCCGTCGCGCCGCGCGCGCGTCTGGACGTTGGCGAGGTCCGATCCCGTGCCGGGCTCGGTCATCGCGACGCCCATGATCGTCTCGCCGGAGATCACCTTCGGCAAGTAGCGCCGCTTCTGGTCCTCGCTGCCGTAGTTGATCACGTACGGCATGCAGATGTCCGAGTTCAGGTACATCATGATCGGGTGCGCCCGCAGGTAGGCGAGCTCCTCCATGATCACCGCATCGAACAGGAAGTCGCCGCCCGCGCCGCCGTACTCGACCGGGGCATGGGCGCCCAGGTAGCCCGCCTCACCGACCTTCCGCCACGTCTCGCGGTCGCTCATCCCGACCGCGTTCCAGTGCTCGATCTTGGGCGCGATCTCCTTCTCCGCGAAGCGACGGAACTGCTCGCGAAAAATTTCGTGGTCTCCGGAATAGACGTCTCGACGCATTGCGGCTCCTGCCCGAATTTCCCTCGAATGCTGCGCAAACGGACGATTTCCCATACCGATCGGCTCCCGACGCCGCACGCCGTGCCCGATTCTTCGCCACCCGGCTGCCTAGCCTACGCAGAAATGCGTATGCCGCGCGGCGAAGCGCGTCTGTCACCTCGGATTTTTGTCGTACAAATCGCTTGCAATCCGTCCGCCGGTACGCGAACAGAGAGACACCACGAACTCGCGGGTCCGATCCGAGGGCGGCTCGAAGCGGACCCACTCCAGAGCTGGCAACCCGAGGAGCATCATGTCCGCACGCCAGATGACCCTACGCCGCACCCGCACCAGAACGATCTCGAAGCGTCAGGAGACGGCCTTTGCGATCGTCATCGCCCTCCTGGGCTTCCTCGTCACGGCACTCCTGCTCGCGAACTTCGACGACTTCCGCTTCGCGTTCGCCGAGTGGGGCGACGAGGCCAGCGTCAGCGCGCCGCTTTCCGACTGACGGCGTCCGCCCTCCGCGACGCCCGATCCCTGCGGGCGGCGACATTTTTGTGACTGAACCGCGCAGACGCCACGGCACCTGCGTCGCTCACGGTCCCCGGTGCCCGCGCAGATCGGCGTCGATCTTGAGCAGCTGCTCGAAGCCGTACGGCGCCACCCGCACCGCCCCGCTGAACGGCGTCTGCATCTCGCCGATCAGCACCAGCGCCGCACCGATGGTCGCCGACAGCGCCGCCGTCATCAGCATCTGCGAAGCGAGCTGGCGCACGCCGAAGAAGTAGCTGAAGGCGATCGTCACCACGCCGCTCGCGATCAGGAACACCCATACCACCAGCGGTAGACCGACCCGTGCGTAGAGCATCCGGTCGCGCCGCGCGTCGCTGAAGTCGTCCAGCTTGCCGAGGGTGTTCTGGAAGACGACCAGATCCTTGCCGTCGCCCTGCGGTGCGGAGAGCAGCGCCGCCCAGGTCTGGTCGAACAGCGCCGCGGCGCGCGGGCTCGGCACGCCGTCGCTCATCGCGTTCCACTCGTCGTCGACCACGACGTGGGCATACGCGAGCACCAGGCCGCGAAGCGTGGCGCTGGTCGGCGCGGACAGCGCCCCGCTGTGCCGGTAGAGGTCGGCGAGCGCGTCCGCCTCGACCTCGGCCCGCTCGCGCGCCTCCTCGAAGCGCTGCCACGAGGACACCAGGACGAACGCGAGCACGATCCCGTACAGGCCGCCGACGACCGCGAAGCACGCGGCGGCGACGTCGTGGTGCTCCTTCAGGAGCTCGATCGACACCCGCGAGCGCACCGCGACCAGCCCGAGCAGCGACACCACCACCACCGCGACCACCCCGATGAGCTGCAGCACCTCGACCTCCTCCCGCCGCGGCTTAGCACGGCAGGCATCGCGGCGCTTCACGCCGGCGCGCGCTCGTGCGATGAAGTCCTCGTGCAGCCGCACCGGAACCTCACGGACTTCTACGATCGCCAGGAGGCCAAGCCCCGTTTCGTGATCGACCTGTTCGACCGCACGGCGTCGCACTACGCCCGCGCCGAGCGCATCGTGTCGATGGGCTCGGGCTACCTCTACCGGAAGAACGCCTTGCTGCGCGCCGGCCTGCGCCCCGGGATGCGCGTGCTCGACGTCGCCACCGGGACCGGGCTCGTCGCGCGCGCCGCGCTCAAGCTCGGCGTCGCGCCGCACGATCTCGTCGGCCTCGACCCGAGCGCCGGCATGCTGCGCGAGGCCGGACGGAGCCTGCCGTTTCGCGCCGTGCGCGGCACGGCCGACGCCCTGCCCTTCGCGTCCGCCCGCTTCGACTTCCTGAGCATGGGCTTCGCGCTGCGCCACGTCGGCGACCTCGGGCGGACGTTCGCCGAGTACCATCGCGTGCTGCGGCCCGGCGGAACGCTGCTGGTCATGGAGATCTCGCGGCCGTCGTCGGCGCTCGGCTATCGCATCGCGCGCGCGTACCTCCAGCAGGTCGTGCCGCTCGTCACGCGACTCGGCACGCGCAGCGACGGCGCCGAGCTGATGATGCGCTACTACTGGCAGACGATCGACGCCTGCGTGCCGCCCGAGCAGATCGAGGGTGCGCTGCGCGCGAGCGGCTTCCAGGTCGCGCGACGCACGACGTACTTCGGGATCTTCAACGAGTACCGCGCGACCGCCGTCGGCGCGGACTCCGTTCGCGCCGCGGCTCCGTCCGTCCACCCTGGCCTCGCTCGCCGGGCCGAGCCGGGTTCTCCGACGTGAGCGCGTACGAGCGCTGGCTCGAGGGCGGGACGCGCGTGAACGTCCCCCTCGACGGTACGGCGTACGGGGTGTTCGTGCGCGGCGCCGGGAGCGGCCCGTGCTGCACGCTGCTGCACGGCTTCCCGACGTCCTCGTTCGACTGGCACCGTGTCTGGGACGTGCTCTCCGCGCAGCACCGGCTCCTCGCCTTCGACTTCCTCGGCTTCGGAGACTCCGACAAGCCGCTCGCGCACGCGTACTCGATCCACCAGCAGGCGGACCTCACCGAGGCGCTGTGGTCGGCGCACGAGGTCACGCGCACGGCGCTGCTGGTCCACGACTACGGCGTCTCGGTCGCGCAGGAGCTGCTCGCGCGCCAGGAGGAAGGACGTCTCGGGACGCGCGTCGAGCGCGTGGTGTTCCTGAACGGCGGCCTCTACCCGGAGCTGCACCGCCCGCAGCCCGCGCAGCTCATGCTGCTCGATCCCGAGACCGGACCGCAGATCGGCAAGCTGATGACCGCCGAGACCTTCGCGCGCTCGCTGCTGCCGACCTATGCCCCCGCGCACCAGCCGAGCGCGGACGACCTCGCGTGCGCCTGGCAGAGCGTCGCGCGGCGCGACGGGCCGGCCGTCGCGCACCTGCTGATCCGCTACATCCGCGACCGCGAGCGACACCGCGACCGCTGGGTCGGCGCGCTCGAGGGCGCATCGCTGCCGCGCGCGTTCGTGTGGGGCATGCTCGACCCCGTCTCCGGGGCGCACATGGCCGAGCGCATCGCGCGCGGCTTGCCCTCGGCGGAGCTCATCCGCCTCGACGACGTCGCGCACTGGCCGCAGCTCGAGGCGCCCGACGTCGTGACGCCGCACCTCGTGCGGCTGCTCGCCTGAGCCGGAGCCGTGCGCCGGTGCGGCGCGCGACGCTTCACGCGCCGCAGCATCTCGCGTAAGGGAGAGAGCATCCGCGCCGCGGCTTCCCCGCGCCGGCCTTCCGAGGAGCGACGATGGACCCGAACGAGAAGAAGACCGCCCTGCGCATGATCCCTTACGGCCTGTACGTCCTCACGGGGCGCGCGGGCGACGAGATCGCCGCGGCGACGGTGAACTGGGTGACGCAGGTGTCGTTCGCACCGCCCCTCGTCGTGGTCGGCGTCAAGGCGGACTCGAACGCGCACGAGGTGATCAAGAAGTCGAAGGCATTCGCGCTCAACGTGCTGGGCAAGGGCCAGCAGCAGGCGGCGTTCGCGTTCTTCAAGCCGGCCGCGGTCGCGGACGGCAAGATCTCCGGCGAGTCGTACCGCGACGGGGCGAGCGGCTCACCGATCCTCGCGAGCACGCCGGCCTTCGTCGACTGCAAGCTGATCGAGACGGTCGAGCGCGGCGACCACTCGGTGTTCGTCGGCGAGGTGATCGACGCCGGCGTCGCGAAGCAGCCCGAAGGCCGGCCCGACGACGCCACGCTCTGGCTCAAGGACCTCGGCGAGAAGACCTTCTACGGCGGCTGACGCCCGCGGGACGACCGGACGACCGGACGATCAGAGCAGCGCCGTGTCGGCGGGCTCCTCGATGACCGGGTTCTCGAGCGCCCCCAGGCCGTCGATCTCGACGCGAACGACGTCGCCCGGCTGCAGGAGGATCGGCGGCTTGCGGACGATGCCGACGCCGGCGGGGGTGCCGGTGGAGATGATGTCGCCCGGCTCGAGGGTGAACGCGGTCGAAAGGTGCTCGATCTGCTGCGCGACGTCGAAGACCATGTCGCGCGTCGAGCCGTCCTGCAGGACGGTGCCGTTGACCAGCGTACGGATGCGCAGCGCCTGCGGGTCGGCGATCTCGTCGGCGGTCGTGAGCCACGGTCCGATCGGACCGTGCGTGTCGAAGGACTTGCCGATGGTCATGGTCGGCGTGCGCAGCTGCCAGTCGCGCACCGTCACGTCGTTCACCACCAGGTAGCCGGCGATCACCTCGTGCGCCCGCGCGAGCGGCACGTGCCGGCAGCGCCGTCCGATCACCACGCCGAGCTCGCCCTCGTAGTCGAGCAGCGCCGAGACGCGCGGGCGGTGGATCGCCTCGCCCGGGCCGATGACGCAGGTCGTCTGCTTGTTGAAGAAGACCGGGAACGCCGGCGCCTCGAAGCCCGCCTCGGCGATGTGGTCGCGGTAGTTGAGCCCGATCGCGAGGAACTTCGGCGGCCGTGCGATCGGCGCGCGGAGCGTCACGCCGGCGAGCGCGAGGCGCGGCGCCCGCGCGGCGGCGTCGCGCAGTGCCGCGAGCCCGGCCGTGCCCCGCTCCAGCACCGCGACCAGACCGCCCTCCGCCGCGGCTCGTCCTCGAAGGTCGACGATCTCCTCGCCCTCGACGAGCCCCAGTCCCTCGGTGCCACCCTGTACGAAGCGTGCGATTCTCATGTGCTTGCGACTATATTTTATAAATTATTGAGTCAAGCCTTTCCGGTCGCTATCTTGCCCACATGACGAGGCGCGGAGCGGCGGCGGCACGGGGCGAAACGAGCGGCCCGGAGACGCCCGGCGGCGCGTCGCCGTCGGGCGCGGAAGAGACGAGCGCGCCGGAGACCCGCGCCGACTGGGTCGATCGCCGGCTGCGCGCGGCGATCCTCTCGGGAGAGCTCGCGCCCGGCACCAAGCTCGTCGCGGGACCGCTCGCGCAGCGCTTCGCAGTCAGCGCGACGCCGCTGCGCGAGGCGATCCAGCGCCTCGCCGCAACCGGCCTGGTCGAGGTCGCAGCGCAGCGCGGCGCACGGGTCGCACCGGCCTCGGCGCGCGACGCGGAGGAGATCTACGAGCTCCGCGCGCTGCTCGACCCGCTCGCGCTGCGCGACTCGCTCGCGCACACGGATGCCGCGCACCGCACCGCGATCGCCGCCGCGTTCGAACGCCTCGCACGGACCGGCGACGACGGGATCGATCCCGTCGAGGCGCTCGACCGTCACGCGGCGTTCCACGCGACGCTGCTCGCACGTTGCCGCTCGCGCTGGCTGCTCCGCCTGACCGCGCTGCTCGCCGACCACTCGCAGCGCTACGCCTTCCTCGCCGCAGGCGCCGGCACGGACGGCGGCCATCACGACGCGCTCGCCGAGCATCGCGCGCTGCGCGACGCGGCCCTCGCCGGCCGCAGCGACGACGCGACGGCCCTGCTCGAGGAGCACCTGCAGAGAACGCTCGCCGGCATCCGTTCGCTCGCGGTCTCCGCCGTGCCCGGCAGCGGCCGGCGACCGGCGTAACCTCAGCATTCGCTCGTGCGTGGTGTCTCCGAGGCCGGCGTGCCGCCGGCGCGAAGGGAGGACCCACCATGGCACGGATCACCGGAGTCTCACCGTCGACCCGGAACCCGCTCTTGCGGCTCGTCTTCTGGCTGGTGCGGCGCCGCCTCGGGCGCGACGCGCAGCCCGTCTACGGCTATGCGACCAACCCGTCCGTGCTCGCCGCGACCATCGCGTTCGAGCTCGGCATGGAGCGTGCCCACCGGCTCGACGCGCGCGTCAAGCAGCTCGCCGAGCTGCGCGTCGCGGCCCTCGTCGGCTGCGCCTTCTGCCTCGACATCGGCTCGGCTCTGGTGCGCCGCACCGGCGTCTCCGAGCGTCAGCTGCGCGAGCTCGGCGAGTACCGGCGCAGCGACGCGTTCTCGCCGCTCGAGAAGGCGGCGCTCGCCTGGGCCGACCTCCTGTCCGCCACGCCGGTGACGATCGACGACGACGATCCGGCGCTCCGCGAGCTCCGCCGCCACCTCGACGAGGCACAGCTCGTGGAGCTCAGCGCGGCGATCGCGCACGAGAACCTGCGCGCGCGCCTGAATCACGCGCTCGGCTACGGCTCGGACGGCTTCAGCGACGGCGCGTACTGCGTGCGCGCCGTCGCGCAGGCGAGCTGAGCGCCCGCGCTCTCAGCCGTCGCGACGGGGGGCGCGCACGCGTCTCACGCCACGGCCTGCGCCGCGACCCGGCGCAGGCGGCGCTCCGCCCGCACCGGCGCCGCGCCGACGCCTGCGGCCTCGCGCAGCTCCGCGTACGCGGCCTCGATCCAGCCTGCGAGGCGGTCGATGTCGGGCAGCAGGTCCCACTCGCCGACGAGCCCGTAGTAGAAGCGCCCCGCGTAGCTCAGCAGCGCGATGCCGAGACCCTGGTTCTCGAACAGCGGCACGTGCGGATAGCCGGCGAGCATCGGAGCATCGAGGAGGTAGAACGGGACCGGGGGCCCCGGGACGTTGGTGACGATCACGTTGAACGCCTTGGTGCGGCTGATCAGCTTGACCGCCGCGGCGAGCGGCAGCGCCGTCGTCCACTCGGCGGTGTCGGTGAGCACCTGCGCGCCCCGCTCCTCGTGGTTCTCGCGGTACGCCGCGGTGAGCCTGCAGATGCGGTCGAAGCGGTCGAGCGGACGCCCCTCCTCGAGCGGCAGAGGTGCGATCCACGCCGAGACCCGGTTGCCCGGCTGTCCATGCTCGTCGGTGGTGCGCGTGCTCACCGGGATCAGCGCCCGGAACTCGCCGTCGTCGGCGGCCGCACCGTGGTACGAGAGGTAGCGGCGCAGTGCTCCGGTCACCGTGGCGAGCACGACGTCGTTCAGCGTGCCGCCGAGCCGCTGCTTCACCTCCTTCATCTCGGCGAGGTCGAAGCCGACCCACTCGACGCGGCGGTGCGGGCCGACGGGACCGTTGAGCGGGGTCGTCGCGGCGCTCTGCACGCCCGTCCGCACGAAGCTCAGCAGGCTGCCGAGGCTGCCTCCGAGCGAGCCCGTGGCGCGTCTCCCGAGAAGCGACGGCAGGCTCTTCACGACGTCGAGCGACGCCTCTGCACGCCGCCGCAGCTCGTCGCGCACCAGCTCGGCATCGCTCGGCAGCGGACGCGGCGCCCACGGCTGCGGGCGCTCGACGGTCGCGTCGGCAACCGGGCTCAGGAGCGCCGCCAGCAGCTCGATGCCCGCGATGCCGTCGACCATGCAGTGGTGGACCTTGCACAGCATCGCGAAGCGTCCGCCCGGCAGCCCCTCGACGAACCACATCTCCCAGAGCGGCCGCTTGCGATCGAGCGGACGCTCGAGCACGCGGCCGATGAACGTCTTGAGCTGCTCCTCGCTACCCGGACGCGGCAGGTGGCTGTGGCGCACGTGGTAGCCGAGCTCGAAGGCGTCGTCGTCGACCCACACGGGGTCGTTGGTGAGCGGCACGTAGTGCAGGCGCTGGCGGTAACGCGGCAGGAGGTGAAGACGCGACGCGACGTGCGCCCGGATGCGCTCGATGTCGATGCCGCCGTCGGAACGCGCGAGCGAGCCACCCTCGAAGATCGCGGTCAGCGCCACGTGCATGTACGTGGCCGGGGTCTCGAAGTGCAGGAACGCGTGGTCGAGCCCCGACAGCCTCACATACCCTTCCCCGCTCATCTCGCTCTCCTCCTCGCCGCGGCCGAGATCAGCCCGCGGCGCGCTCCTCGGCCACGGCGGCCCCCGCGGGCGGCGCGCTCGCCACCGGCTCGGCGGCACGGCTCGCCGCCATCCCCTGTCGCAGGAAGGCCTCGATGTCGGCGATGCGCGCGCTCGCATCGCGGTAGCCGATCTCGACGAGGGTGCGGGTGTAGAAGGAGTCGAAGAGGAGGTAGCTCATCAGGTCGGCGCTCTGGGCGTCCGGGGTTCCGAGGCCGTCGAGCATGTAGCGGACGAGCCGCGGCATGCGGTGCGCGAAGCGCTGCGCGACCAGCGCCAGGTCCTCGGACGGGCTCACGACGAGCGGCGACACGACGCGCATCGGCTCGCTGAGCGGCGCCGTCACGGCCGGGCGCACTGCGGGTGGCGGCGCGTCGCCGCCGTAGGCCTGGATCAGCTCGTTCATCCGGCGCAGGTGGTCGAGGTCGCTGTCGAGGTGATCGAGGAAGATCGCGTTCAGGAAGACGCCGCAGATCTGCGCCATCGGCGGCGACAGGATGCCCTGCCCGTGCTCGCCCGTCGCGCTGCCGACGCCGAGCTCCTCCTGCCAGAGCGAGTCGGCGGCGCGCTGCGAGCGGATGCCGATGCCGAAGACGTGCGTCGCACCGAGGCGGATGGCCGGGCTGAAGGGCGTGACCAGACGGAGCGCGCCGTCGCCGAAGTACACGTCGCCGACCGACGACGAGAGCGCCACCGGCGGAAACACGATCGGGATCGCGGCGGAGGCGCAGACGTGGTCGACGGTGAGGTGCACCGGCAGCACCACGCGCCGGCTCTTGACCCAGACGGGATGTCCGGGACGCCCCTGGACGAAGGTGAACGAGCGGCCCGAGTGGTAGCTCGTCGCGAGCACCGCGACGGCGTAGAGGTGGCCGTCGCGGATCGCGTCGGCGATGCCGTCGAACGGCAGCTGTCGGGCGAGAAACGCGCGCAGCGGCGACGCGTCGAGCAACGCCTGCGACAGCGTGCTGCCGAGGACCGAGCCGAGCGCCATGTCGCGCACGAAGCGCAGCGCGCCGAGCGACAGCGTGAGCGCGTCGGTGTGGAAGACCTGCTCGACCTCGAGCTGCGACCAGAGCCGGGCGAGCTCGCGCGTCGCCTCGGGAAAGTCGGCGCTGCGCGCTGCGATCGCCGTGCCGTTGATCGCGCCGGCCGAGGCCCCGGTGACGATCGGAAACGGCGAAGGTGCGTCGTGCAGCCACGGCAGCTCGCCGATCCGCTTCAGCACCCCCGCCTGATACGCGCCGCGCGCACCGCCCGCCGTGAGAACGAGACCCAGCATCGTCAGCCTCCGGGTAGCAACCGCCACGCCACACGGACCGACGGCGAAAGCGAGCCGCTGGCGAAGACGGCGGCGGCGGCGGCGGGCGCCTGCCGCCGCTTTCGGCAGCGAATGGCGCGCGAATGCGCAGCTGCAGCGCTTTGCGTCAGCGAGCGTAGAGCGCGGCCGCCGCGGTGACGCTGCGCTTGACGAAGTCGCGCAGGTCCTTCGGCTCGAGCACCTCGACGTCGGCGCCCCAGGACAGCACCCACCACGCGAGCTCCTGCCAGCCGCGCACGGTGAGGCGCATCAAGGTCGCGCCGCCGTGCAGCGGCGTGAAGGTCTGCGAGGGGTGGATGCGACGCTCGGGGATCTGCTCGGCGGCCCGGCCGCGCAGCCGCAGCGACACCACCACCTCCGGCCCCGACCAGATGCCCGGAACGTCCGCGGTCTGGGTGCGCGGCGAGAACGCGGGCGGCAGAGAGAATCGCTCGCCGCTCCGCTCGACGCTCTCGATGCGGTCCACCGCGAGGTAGATCGGGTTGCGGTGCCGGTGCGAGGCGCCGAGCAGGTAGAGCGCGTCGCGGTAGAGGACGATCGTGTACGGGGAGAAGTGGTGCAGGCTCTTGCGCCCGTTCGCGTGGCGGTAGCGGACCTCGAGCCGCTCCTGCTTGAGCACCGAGCGGAGCACCGTGTCCATGTGCTCCTCGAGCCGCGAGTAGTCCTTGGCCGCGAACGGGACATAAAAGAATTTGCGGTCGATGTGTTCCAGGAGGCGGCGCGTGTCGCTCGGCAGCTTCTGCTTGAAGCGCTCCCAGATCTGGGCGGCGCCGTCGTGCACGACGGTGCCCTGGAGGACGCGCAGCGCGGCGAGCGCGAAGAAGACCGACGCCGCCTGGTAGGCGTTCGAGTCGACGCCGCCCGCGCTGCCGCGCAGGCGCAGCAGCGGCCGCCCGTTCGGCTTCACCATCTCGATCAGCGGCAGGCCGTCGGGTGCCGCGACCTCGTGGATCATCACCTTCGCGTAGCGCTCCGCGGTCTTGCGCGAGACGTCGAGCTCCTCGGCGAGCGCGCCCAGCTCGCGGCCGTGCGGCGAGCGCAGGATTGCGACCAGGGCGCGCATCATGCGTCCCGCCGAGCCGTAGTTCGGCACGCGCGAAGGTGCTCTTCTGCGGGTGGCTCGGGAACTCGCCGCTCTCGCCATACTCTGGAGAGATCGCACGGTCATCGGTCGGCCGGCAAGCGTGGTTCGACACCAAAAAATTCCCTCTGGCGCGTCCGGGCAATGCACCTCCGACGCACAGCGTCGAAGGGCGTGGCCACACCACGCCCTTGCGGCCGGCGCCGCGCGCGACACGCCGCGCGCGAAGCGCTCGCCACGCAGGGCTCGGACCTGCTACGAGAACGGGGTTCCGCTCGAGGCGGGATCGCCGACCGTACGGGCGGCGCAATCAACACATGAAGAGGTGAGCGCGTGCGAGCAGCAGTCTTCGTTGGAAGCGATCAACTGGCGATCGAGAACATCAAGCCCACCGATCCCGGCCCCCAGGACGTGGTGGTCGAGATCCAGGCGAGCGGCGTGTGCCACTCGGACCTGTCGCTCGCGCGTGGGTACGTCCCCCTGCCGCCGGGCTTCGTCCTCGGCCACGAGGGCACCGGCAAGGTGGTCGAGGTCGGCAAGGACGTGTCGCGGGTCAAGAAGGGCGACCGCGTGATCGCGTCGTTCATCCCGGCCTGCGGCATCTGCTGGTACTGCCAGCACGACCAGTCGAACCACTGCGACCTCGAGTCGGAGACCGCGTTCTCGCCGCGCGGCACGCGCGAGGACGGCTCGCCGTACTTCGCGATGACCGGTCTCGGCACCTTCGCGGAGGCGATGACCACCCACCAGCACTCGCTGGTCAAGGTCGAGACCGAGGTGCCGGCGGAGCAGCTCGCGCTGATCGGCTGCGGCGTGACCACCGGCGTCGGCGCCGCGCTCAACACGGCACAGGTCGAGCCCGGTTCGACGGTCGCCGTGCTCGGCTGCGGCGGCGTCGGCCAGGCGGTCATCCAGGGTGCGCGCATCGCGGGCGCGTCGCGCATCATCGCCGTCGACGGCCAGCCGCTGAAGCGCGAGCAGGCGAAGAAGTTCGGCGCGACCGATGCCGTCGACCCCGCGCAGGGCGATCCCGTGGCGCAGGTGAAGGAGCTCACGCAGGGCCGCGGCGCCGACTACGCGTTCGAGGTCGTCGGCCTGCCGGAGACGATCCTCACGACCTACAACATGGCGCGCAAGGGCGGCACCGTCTGCATCGTCGGAATGGCGCGCGCGGACGCGATGGTCACCTTCCCCGCCTTCCAGCTCTTCTTCGAGGAGAAGAAGGTGCTCGGCAGCAAGTACGGCACCGCGCACGTGCGCCGCGACTTCCAGCGCTTCGTCGATCTCATCGAGACCGGCCGCCTCGACGTGAGCCACATGGTGTCGCGCAAGATCAAGCTCGAGCAGGTGAACGACGCGTTCCGCGCGATGGAGGCCGGCGAGGTCATCCGCAGCGTGATCATGCCGTGAGCGCCCGCTCGCGCTGAGCGAAGCAGCGGTGGGCGCGCCGTCGCACGACGGCGCGCCCCACCCGCACGGCTCCGCCACGGCTCAAGCCGGGGCGGCAGGGTCGCGGAGAACGACCAGGGCGTCGAGCGCCTTCACTCCCTGCCCGGGCGGGAAGGCCACCAGCGGATTGACGTCCAGCTCGCGGATCGTGTCGCGGTGCTCGTGTGCAAGCCGCGCGACGGCGAGGATCGCGTCGGCTAGCGCCGGCACGTCGCAGGCGGGACGCCCGCGCACGCCGTCGAGGATGCGCCGGCCGCGCAGCTCGTCGAGCATCGCCAGGGCATCGTCGCGCCCGATCGGCAGCGGGCGGAGCGCCACGTCCTCCAGCACCTCGACCAGCACGCCGCCGAGGCCGAACAGGACCACCGGCCCGAACTGCGGATCGACCGTGACGCCGAGGATGGTCTCGACGCCGCCCGCGACCATCTCCTGCACCAGCACGCCGTCCAGGCGCGCGTCGGGGAAGCGCTCGCGGGCGCGCGCCAGGATCTCGTCGTGCGCCGCCGCGACCGCGTCCTCGCTCGCGACGCCGAGCCGTACGAGGCCGGCGTCGCTCTTGTGGAGGACATCCGGCGACGCGATCTTCAGCACCACGGGAAGGCCGATGCGCGCCGCCGCCGCGACCGCCGCGTCCGCGCTGCACGCGACCTCCTCGCGCGTCCCAGGGATGCCGTAGGCCGCGAGGAGCCGCTTCGCGTCGGGCTCGGAGAGCGCGCCGCTCGTCCCCGGGCTCCCCTCGATCGCGACCGGCGTCGCACGACGCTCCGCAGGGCTCTCGAGCGACGACACGTGGCGCTGCGCCTGGGCGTGCCAGCCGAGCCAGGCGCGCAGCGCACGCGCGCAACCGCGGAAGCTCCGGAAGAGCGGCACGCGTCCCGCGACCAGGGTGCGAAACGCCTCGTCGTCGGTGAGCGGCGACGCCCAGATCGCCGCGACCGGCTTGCGACCCGACGCGTGCAGCGCCACCAGCTCGTTCGCCAGCACGTCGGTGATCCCCGGCAGCGCGCCGGCGATGGCGGTCGCGACCACGCCGGTCGCCGGGTCGTCGGCGATCGCGTCGAGGAGCGCCGCCCCCTGCCCCGTGCGCTCGATCGCGCCGCCGTTGTCCACGGGGTTTCGCACCGTCAGATAAGGTGGCAGGAGCGTGCGCAGGCGCTGCTGCGTCGCGTCGGCGAGCTCGGGCACGGCGACGCCGTACGCGCCGAGCAGATCGCTCAAGAGCGCGCTGGTACCGCCCGAGATGCCGTAGACGCACGCGCCCGTGGCGGTCGGACGCGGCAGGCGCGCGAGCGCGCTCGCCACCTCGAGCAGCTCGTCGAGGTCCTCGACGCGCACGATGCCGTGCTGCCGGCAGAACGCGTCGACGATGCGGTCGCTGCCGGCGAGGTGTCCGGTGTGCGCCTGCGCCATGCGCCGCCCGGCGTCCGAGCGTCCGACCTTCACCATGACGATCGGCTTGCCGGCGCGCAGGCAGGCGTCGGCCGCGCGCGCGAGCTTCGCCGGGTCCTTGAAGCCCTCGACGTAGGCGGCGATCACCGCCACTTCGGGGTGCGTCGCGAAGTGCAGCACGAAGTCGGCGAGCTCGAGGTCGCTCTCGTTGCCGGTCGGGATCCAGTGCGAGAACGCGACGCCCAGCTCCTGCGCCTGGATCAGCGGCCGGCCCTGGTTGCCGCTCTGCGTGACCAGCGCGATCTTCGGCCCCGGCAGGTCGGCGAGCGGCTCGAACGCGTTGAGATTCGTGTTCGGCCCGAAGAGGCGCACGCCGCCCTCGCGGGCGATGCGCAGCAGCTCCTCCTCGCGTGCCGCGCCGTCGCTTCCGGTCTCGGCGAAGCCGGCGGTGAACACCACCGCGAAGCGGCAACGCTTGGCGACGCACTGGCGCAGCGCCGACACCGCGTCCGCGACCTGGATCACGCCGAGGTCGATCTCCGCGGGGATCGCCTCGAGCGACGGGTAGCACGTGAGCCCGTAGAGCGCGCTCGCCTTCGGGTTGACCGGAAAGACGCGGCCGCCGTGCGCCTCGACCTTGCTGCGGATCTTGGCGAACATCGACACGCCCGGCGCGCGCGGGTTCTCCGACACGCCGATCACGGCGACGGTGCGCGGGCGGAGGAAGAGCTCGAGGTCCGGGACGTCGGCCGCGCTCGCCTCGTCCGTGGCGCCGCCACTCATGGCTGCGCCGCTCCCGCCGCGCGCGCGCCCCGCGTCACGCGCGCAGCGCGACCGGCAGCGCGACGAGGCCGCGCACCAGCATCGACGGCAGCCTCTCCACCTCGCCTGCGAGCTCGATCGAGCGCCAGCGCGCGAGCATCTCCTCGAGCGCGATGCGGGCCTCCATGCGCGCCAGCGCCGCACCGAGGCAGAAGTGCTCGCCGAAGCCGAACGCGACGTGGCCGCTCGCGTCGCGGTCGACGCGGAAGCTCTCGGCGTCGGGCCCGAACACGCTCGGGTCGCGATTCGCCGCCGCGTACAGCATCAGCAGGCGGTCTCCCTCGCGCACCCGCGTGCCGCGCACCTCCACGTCGCGCAGCGCCGTGCGCATGAAGGCGAGGATCGGGCTGCCGAAGCGCAGCATCTCCTCGACCGCGCGCGGCACCAGCGCCGGCTCCGCCACCAGCCGAGCGAGCTGGTCGGGGTTCTGCGCCAGCGCGAGCACGCCCTGCGACAGCAGGTTGCGCGTCGTCTCGTTGCCGGCCACCAGCAGCGTCATGCAGAACATGAGCAGGTCGAACTCGTCGAGGCGCTCGCCGTCGATCTCGGACGTCACCAGGGTCGAGAGGATGTCCGGACCCGGGTTCGCGCGCCGCTCGGCGAGGGCCGCGGAGAAGTAGCCGAGCAGCTCGCCGGCCATCGCCATGCTCTCCTGCGAGCCGTCGGACGCGGCCTCGATCGCCGCGTCCGACCACTTCTTGAACTGCTCGAGGTCCGAGCCCGGCACGCCGAGCATCTCGGCGATCACGAGGATCGGCAGCTGCACCGCGAACCCCTCGACGAACTCGACCGGCTCGTCGGCCGGGAAGCCGTCGAGCAGCGCGCGCGTCGTGTCGCGGATCCACACCTCGAGCGCGCGCAGGCGGCCGGGGCTGAACGCCGGCTGCACGAGCTTGCGGTACTTCCCGTGGTCGGGCGGATCGATGTACAGGATCGACTGTCGCGGGATGATCGGCCGCTCCAGGTCGGACAGCAGCGTGCCGCGACTCGAGCAGAAGGTCGCCGGATCGCGCGACACCGCGACCACGTCCTCGTGGCGCGATACCGCCCAGAAGCCGGGCGTCTCGCACCAGTGCAGCCGCGGCTGCTCGCGGAGGCGGCGATAGGCGTCGAACGGATCGCCACCGTGAAACGCGGGATCGGACAGCGCCGGCGCGAACGCCTCCTGGCCTCGGACCTCGACGGGGGTCGGCTCCATCGTCAAGAGCCGGCCTTCGCCGCGACGCCGGACAGGAACACGTCCACCAGCAGCTCCGCCGACGGGTGACGCAGGCGCGGGTCGGCGTGCGCGACGAGGAAGCCGAACACGTTGCTCAGAAACAGGATCGCGAGCTCGCGCGGCATGACGTCGCCCCGCACCTCCCCGCGCCCGCGCGCGACCTCGACCATCCGCGACAGCTCGTCGAGCAGCGGGTAGGCGTCGGGATCGGCCATGTGCCGGACGTGCATCGCCAGGGTCTCCATCAGGAGCCGGCGCTCGGACGGCGCGGACTCGAGCGCGATCAGGAAGCTCACGATGCCGATGAGCGCCATGCGCAGCGGCAGCTGCAGGTGCGGCGAGTCCTTCAGCAGCGCGACGATCTCGCCCTCACGCCGCCGCTCCCACTCGAGGAGGACGTCCTCCTTGGTCGGGAAGTGGAAGTAAAAGGTCCCGCGCGCAACCCCGACGGACGCGACGATCCGGTCGACCTGCGCCCCGGCGACCCCCTGGTGACGGATCTCGTCGAGAGCCGCCTGGAACAGACGCTCGCGGGTCTCCGCGCGCTGTCGGTCGCGGGCTCCCGCTCCCTTTGCCGAGGACTCCAGCTGCATTCGAGCGCCGCGTAACAGCTTTCGCTGACACTCGTCAATGACCTTTCGACCGAGCGGTGTCCGAATTGCCGGGGCGCGTTCCCCTCGCGAGACATCCCGCCCAGGCCGTGCGTCGGATGACGCCCCGCAGCGACCCGCAGCGGGTGGTCCGCAAGTTCTTCACGTAGGCGAAGGGCAGCTTCGCCTCCGTGACAGAGCCGAGCAGCGGGGCGGCACGCGACCGTCGCCCACAGCTTCGCGCGGAGCGCGGTGGCGGTTCTCGTCACGCGCGTGACGAGAACCGATTACCCGCTCGATCACAGTTCAGGTCAACAGATCAACGTCCGGCGGAGATCATCGAGGCGACGGTGAAGTAGTCCGGCGAGGTGCCCGACTTCGCGCCCTGGTTGAAGTACCAGCCCATCTCGTTCGGGAAGCGCCCGCTCGGCAGGCTCGCCTTGGTCGCGTGTGCCGCCTGGATGTCGACCATGACGATCGCCGGCAGGAAGCCCATGTCGTCCTCGTACGTGATCGCGGCGCCGGGGAACGCCTCCTTCCGGAAGCTGAAGTCGTTCAGCCACACCTTCCAGAGGTTGCCGGCGCGGTCGAAGATGTCCGAGTAGAGGATCGCGTAGGTCTCCTTGTCGATCCACAGGATGCGCTTCGAGTAGGCGTACTGCGCGAGCTTCGGCGTGCCCTCGACGACCCACACCTTGCGCGGCTCCCAGACGTCGTCGAAGGCGAAGTTCGCGCTGCCCGCAGCCCACTTCACGGGGAAGTTCTGCGCGTGCATGACGCCGAGCATCTCCTTCTCACCGACCAGCTTCCAGTCGAACCACGCCGGGTTGCCGGCGTAGCCGTAGTAGCTGTCGACGTCGGTGTCCTGGCCGAAGAGCGCGTCCGAGCGCTGCGCCGACGACAGCCGGCGCACGCGGCGCAGCGACGGCAGGTAGAGCCAGGTGTCGTCCTGCTTGTCGGCGTCGAGGTAGCGGAAGGACAGCGTGCCGACGCCCTTCAGGTCGAACGGCTCGAGGATCGGATAGAGGGCCTGCTTCGAGCGCACGCCGTCCGGGTTGGGCTCGAAGGCCGGCTTGGGATCGACGTAGAGGCGACCGACGTAGCTCATGCCGCGCAGGTGATCGAGCAGGAAGTGTCGCTCGATCGACAGCTCGCTGCCGCCCGTACCGATGGTGCCGGTGTCGGCGTCGAAGTTGCGCAGGTCGACGTCGTCGGTGATCAGCGGCTTGTAGTCGTAGTTCCACATGATCTTGATCGCCACGTCGGGGTCCGCGGGATCGATCTTGGGGAACGGCAGGCCGGCGACGTAGTTCTCGACGCCCTTGCCGCCGGGCAGCAGCTTCACCTGGCCCGAGAACTTCTCGGTCGCCTCGAGGTACGCCTTCGGCATCTCGATCTTGCGGTACTCGCCGATGGTGATCGGCATGCCGCGCTCGACACACCACTTCACGCCCGGCGAGATCATGTCCTGGATCTGCGAGACGTTGGAGGCGTCGATGCGATCACCGGGATTGACAGCCTGGCTGACGCTGGCCGAGAGCAGCAGCAGAGCCGCGCCGAGCATCCATGTCGTCGAACGAATCTTCGTCATCGTGTCCCTCCGGGAGCGGAGCCCCTTCTTTCGCTGCTACAGCGCAAGCGGGCGTCAGCGCAAGCGGCTCGTCTGCAACGTCCCGCGCTCGACCAGCCAGGCGACTGTCGAGCGCAGGCCGTCGGCGAGAGCGACCGGCCGCCAGGCGAGCTCGGAGCGTGCGCGGTCGGCGACCGGATGAGCATCCGAGAGCAGGAACTCGAGCTGCCCTGCAGGTAAGAGCGGCGGCCGACCGGTGATCTTCGAGAGCCCCTCGGTCACCACCGAGACGCCACGCGCCACCCACTCGGGCAGCACGCGCGGCAACGAGACCTCGACGCCGAGGATCTCGCGTGCGGCGGCGACCATGCGCGCCGCCAGATCGCCGAGCGGCCACACCGACTCGCTCAGGATGAACCGACTCCCCGGCGGCGTGTGCTCCGCCGCGAGGTGCCCGCGCGCGACGTCATCGGCGAACACGACCGGCATCGTCCCCGGCAGCAACAGCGGGATCTCGCCGCGCACCAGCCGGCAGAGCAGATCGTTCACGCCGGGCGACGCGGTCGGCGACGTGCCGTAGACCGCCGACGGGTGCAGGAAGACCGCGGGGAAGCCGTGCTCGACCGCGTCCTGCACCAGGCGGTCGGCGTCCTGCTTCGAGCGCTCGTACCAGGTGTGCTTCGGAGCCGGGTCGAGAACCGACTCATCGAACGGCTCGCCCGGACGCCAGGCGAACACGTCGATCGTACTGGTGTAGACGAAGCGCGCGACGCCCGCGTCGCGCGACGCCTCGAGCATGGTCCGGGTGCCGCCGACGTTCACGCGCGTGAAGGTGTCCGGGTCGGGCAGCCACTGCTCCGGCAGCCCGGCCGCGTGGAACACGCTCTCGACGTCCGCCATCGCCGCCGCCACCGACGGCGCGTCGGTGACGTCGCCGCGCACCGGCACGCAGGCGTCCGGGAGCACCGCGCGCGCCCGGTCCGGGTCGCGCACCAGCGCCCGGACGGGACGTCCGGCCTCGACCAGCGCCCGCGCGATCGCGTTGCCCACATTGCCGGTCGCACCGGTGACGAGCGTCCACGCCATGCGCGGCCCCGTATCAGCTTCCCGGCCCGCCGACGAGAGCAGCGGCCCGCCCGGCTGCCGATCCCGTCAGCCCGGTCCGGGCGAGCTCCCGGAGCCTTCCGGCTCGGCGTCGGGCGCGCCGCCGTCCTCGTCGTCGAGCCCGGAGCGCAGGAAGGCGACGAACGCGTCCTGCTCGTCCTCGGAGATCGGTCCCGCGTGGTCCCCGAGCCCGCTCGCCCGACGGAACTCGGCGCGCAGGCTCGTGCTCGCGACTCCCCCCTTCTCGCAGAGCTCGGCGAAGGAGCCGAGCCAGTGGATCGCGGACCAGCCCTCGAACGAGGCCGAGAGACGCTCGAGGTCGATCGAGGCGAGCGTCCGGCGGCCCCCGATCGCACGCACGAGCGACGCGCGGATCCTGCTCGTCTCGAGCTCGTCGAGCTGCAGCAGCGCGACCTCCACGTCCTGCAGGAAGCCCAGCAGCTCGCCCGGCGTCGCGAACCACACCAGCGGCGCGCCGGCGCCGGTCGCCGGATCGCCCGCGAGATAGCCGAACGGCGCGACGCGCGGATCGCGGCGTGCGGCGGCGCGGTAGACGGCGAAGGCCGCGGCCAGCGCGGCGTCCGCCTCGATTCCCGCCGAAGTCATTACGTGACGATTCCCTTCCCCGGATCTGCACGGCCACCCGCGCCCTCGTGCGTGTATGATTTTTTGCCTGAGATCGCCATGAAGAGCGAGTGCTCGACACAGGGAGTCGTCTACACCGGAGATGCGACAGCGGCTGGCCCGCTCGCGCCGACATCGCGCCCCCCGGCCGCGCACCGCGCTTCACCGGCCGCCAGCCGTGCCCCTTACGGCGGGGACGGGTTCACGTTAGATTGCGCCCGGCGAGCGAACCCACGGAGGTCGAGATGTCAGAGCCGTCGCAGCAGGCCAGTTCCCGATTCGGCACGCATGGTCGCGTGCTGGTGGTCGACCTCGGGACCAGGACGTCGCACATCGAGCGCATCGACGAGGACGTCTACAAGAGCTTCCTCGGCGGCTACGGCCTCGGCGCCTATCTGATGTGGAAACACTTCCCCGCCGGCACCGACGCGCTCGCGCCGGAGGCCTGCTTCGCGATCGTCTCGGGCCTCCTGACCGGCGCGCGAACGCCGTTTTCGGGCCGCATCCAGATCGTCGGCAAGTCGCCGCTCACCGGGACCTGGGCCGATTCCAACTCGGGCGGCAGCGTCGCGAGCCAGCTTCGCCGCGCCGGCTACGACGCCTTGCTGGTGACCGGACGTGCGAGCGAGCCGGTCGTGCTCGTGGTGCGCGACGGCGAGGTGCGCTTCGATCCCGCGGGCGAGCTCTGGGGACAGGAGATCCCGCCGGTGTTCGACGCGCTGCGCGCGCGCTACGGCGGCAAGTCCGAGGTCGGCGTCAGCGCGATCGGTCCCGCGGGCGAGCAGCAGGCGCGTATCGCGAGCGTGATGAACGACCGCTACCACGCCTTCGGCCGCCAGGGCTTCGGCGCGATCTACGGCGCGAAGAACCTGAAGGCGATCGTCGTCGCCGGCTCGGGCGAGGTCCCGATCGCGAACCCGACCCGCTTTCGCGAGCTCTGCAACGCGGTCACCGCCGAGTACAAGAGCGCGCTCTCGCTCAAGATGCGCTTCATGGTCTTCATGACCAAGCCCAAGAAGTGGATGGCGTGGATGTACCGCCTGATGACGCGCCTCGGGCTCAAGGTCGAGGCGCCGCAGCAGGCGATGCGCCAGCTCTGGAGCGACCGCGGCACGACCGGTGCGGTCGCGATCAGCATCGAGAACGGCGACGCGCCGATCAAGAACTGGAAGGGCGTCGGCTCGGTCGACTTCCCGATGCGCACCAAGAGCTGGAAGCTCGACGGCAAGGAGGTCGACAAGTACATCACCAAGAAGCTGTCGTGCGGCGACTGTCCGATGCCGTGCAAGGGCATCGTCGCGGTCAAGAAGCGCGGCCTGTCCGACGTGCGGCGTCCGGACTACGAGACCATTGCCGGCTTCGGCGCGAACCTGCTGAACGACGACCTCGAGGTCGTCACCGCGTGTCACGACGCGTGCAACCGCTACGGCATGGACGCGGTCAGCTCGAGCGCGACGCTCGCCTGGGTGTGCGACCTGGTCGACGAGGGCATCCTCACCAAGGACGACCTCGACGGCATCGACATGCGCTGGGGCAACGGCGAGGCGGCGCTCGCGCTCACCGTCAAGATGGGCAGCGGCGAGGGCTGCGGGAAGTGGCTGCAGAACGGCTCCGCGGCGGCGGCGGCGCACCTCGGCCGCGGCAGCGAGAAGTTCGCCGTGCACGTGCACGGCTCCGAGCCCGCGTATCACGACACCCGCTTCACCTCGCTGATGGGCGTCACCTACATCGCCGACCCGACGCCGGGCCGGCACACCGCAGGCAGCGCCTCGTGGAACGAGACCTTCAACTCGAAGTTCCCGATCCCGAACGTGGTCGACGAGAAGGAGGTCACGGTCGCCTGGCACGGAACCGAGGGCAAGGGCGTCGCGCAGGCGCACTTCTCGAACGCACACCAGGTGATGAACGGGCTCGGCCTCTGCATGTTCACCAACCTGACCGGCGGCCTGCCCTGGCTCGACCTGCTGAACGCGCTCACCGGCTGGAACATGACCGAGCGCGACCTGCTGCTCGCGGGCGAGCGCATCCAGAACCTGCGCGCGGCGTTCAATCGTCGCGAGGGCATCAAGCCGGTCGACTTCCAGCCGCACCCGCGCATGCTCGGCGAGGGCGACGGCAACCTGAAGAGCGGTCCGCTCAAGGGGATCAAGGTCCCGCTCGGCCAGCTGAAGGACGACTACTACCGCGCGATGGAGTGGGACCTCGAGACCGGCAACCTCTCCCGCGCGCGCGCCGACGCGCTCGGCATGACGGAGCTGCTGCGAGGCTACGTCCAGTAATGGCGCTGCGCGGCGCGCTCCGCCGGCTGCTCGGTCGCGGCGCGGCGGACGACGCCCGCGAAGGATCGATCCGCGTCCGCGTGCTGCTGAAGGGCCGCACCGGCAGCGGCTGGTACGACTGCGACGAGCAGGTGAAGCTGCCCGCCGGCGCGACGCTCGCGACGCTGATCGAGGTCGCGGAGAAGCGCGGCATCAAGCTCCGCGAGGCGCTCGAGACGAGCCCGCACCTGCGCCACACGCTGATGCTCAACGGCGAGCGCTGCCCGGTCGACGCGAACGGCGACCGCCCGATGGCGGACGGCGACGAGGTCTACCTGCTCGCGCCGCTCGCCGGCGGCTGATCCCCGAGCGCACGACCGACCTGCAGCGTGCGCGCGCGACCCGCACCCGTCCACGCCCGAGGAGCGCGCGGGGCGTTGCTTCGCCGCGGCGGCGCGCGCATTGTGGCAGGCTTCGCCGCGAACCGCCTGCGATTCCCGCGCGCGCGCGCCGGCGAGCACCCGGAACGACCATGGCAACGAACCTCGAGGACTTCGGCACCGCGCTCCCCGCGCTCGACCAGCGGCGAACCGTGCGCACCGCGCGCCAGCGTCGCACGCGCTTCCAGACGAACGCGGAGCCCGCAGCGGCCGACGAACGTCTGTGGGTCGCCCTCAAGCCCGGCGTCTACGGTACTGGACGCGTGACCTTCCCCCTCCTGCCGCCGGGCATGTACAGCATCGGCCTCGACGAGGATCTCGAGTTCGCCTTCGAGGCACGCGACCCGAAGGTCGACGATCTGCTGCGCTTCCCCGACAGCCTCGCGAAGACGATCCTCGACGAGATCGACGCCTTCTGGCGCCTCGGCGAGACCTTCGCCCGCCACGGCTTCCTGCACCGTCGCGGCTACCTGCTCTACGGCCCGCACGGCTCCGGGAAGAGCTCGGTGGTGCAGCAGATCATCGCCGACATCCTCGAGCGCGCCGGGATCGTCTTCCTGTGCGGCGACCCCGACCAGCTGGCGCGTGCGCTGGTGGTGTTCCGGCGCATCGAGCCGGACCGTCCGGTCGTGTGCGTGTTCGAGGACATCGACGCCATCGTCAAGCAGCACGGCGAGGACGACCTGCTGGCACTGCTCGACGGCGAGAAGGAGATCGACCGGGTCCTGAACATCGCGACGACCAACTACCCCGAGCACCTCGACCGCCGCATCGTCGCGCGGCCGCGGCGCTTCGATCGCGTGATCAAGATCGGCTTCCCCGACCTCGACGCGCGCCGGCACTACTTCGCACACAAGCTGCACGACGCCGACGCGTCCGAGGTGGAGCGCTGGGCACGCGAGACCGACGGGCTGTCGCTCGCGGCGCTCGCCGAGGCGGTGATCAGCGTCCGCTGCCTCGGGCACCCCTTCGACGACACGATCGCCACCCTGCGCACGCTCGGCCGGGCGCGCGCGTCGAGCAAGGAGTTCGATGTCGGCCTCGGCTTCGGGGACGCACGCTGAGCTGGACCGCTTGCGTTGCCGTGTAGCCATGGATACGCACGTAATGAAATGGCACTCAACATCCGGAATCCAGAGACCGAGCGGCTGGCCACGACGCTGGCAAAGCTGACCGGAGAGACCAAGACCGAAGCCGTCACCAAGGCGCTGCGCGATCGGCTGGTGCGGGTGCGCCGTGAGCGTACCCGGAAGCGGCTCGCCGACGAGCTCGACGAGATCGCCTTGCAGTGCGCGGCACTTCCGGTCCGCGATGCACGACCCGCCGACGAGATCGTCGGCTACGACGAGCACGGCCTGCCCGGCTGATGGTCGTCGACACATCGGCCCTGCTCGCGATCCTCCAGGACGAGCCCGAACGCCGCACGTTCAACGAGGCGCTGGAGGCCGCGGATCGCTGCTCGATCTCGGCGGCAACGCTGGTCGAAGCCTCGATCGTCGTGGAGTCACGCTACGGCGCCGAAGGCGTCCGTGCCCTCGATCTGCTCCTCACCCGCGCGTCGATCGACGTCGTACCGGTCGATGCCGCACAGGCGCAGCTGGCTCGCGCCGCATTCGCCCGGTTCGGTAAGGGACGTCACCCCGCCGGCTTGAACTTCGGCGACTGCTTCCCGTACGCGCTCGCAACGAGCCTCGGCGAGCCGCTGCTGTTCAAGGGTGCGGACTTCGGCGCGACGGACGTCGCAGTCGCGTCGCCGCCGGGGTGACCGCGGCCCCCCGCGCTACGCGCTCAGACCAGCTCTTCGCCCCGGGCCTCCGTGTAGCTCCGCCAATGCACCCACCCGCCCTCCGTGCGGAAGCCCCAGTCGCGGCTCTTCCGCCGGTGGAAGAAGAGCGTCGTCGCGGGCGCGCCGGGCGGCAGGATCAGGCGGTGTAGGTGGTCGGCGCGACGGAACAGCACCGAGCCCGGGCCGTACCAGCGCTTGCCCGCGTCCGTCACCTCCCAGTAGCCGCCGCGCAGGATCACGGTCGCGTAGTCCCAGGGATGGTCGTGCAGGTCGCGGTCGTGGTCGCTGCGCAGGATCTTGTGAACGCGCGCCGACAGCCACCGCGTGCGAAAGATCCAGTACCGCTCCATGTACCCGTCGAGGTGCAGGTACGGATGCCGCGCGCCGAGACGCTCGAGCGCCGTCGCCAGCGCGGCGCAGGCGCGCTCCACACCACCCAGCGCTCGCGGCGGCAGCTCGTCCGCCAGCACGCCGTTCTCCTCCGTCTCCGCCCCGAGCCGCACGCCGTCCATGGGCTCGCATCCATAGCAGACGGCGTCGTCGACGCGCCGCCGCCGTCCGCTGCGCCGCGCAGCTTCCGCCGCGAGCCGTCGCGGCGGACGGCCCGGCGCCGGCGAGGAGCGACACACGACAGCGAGACTACTTGGCGCACTGGAGCCGATGCGCACGTCCCGGTACACGACAGCTAGTAAACAACGCTGTTGACCATCCGCGCCGGCTGCTGATAGCAGCGGACGCATGCGCACGACGCTCCCGCCCGCCGCCGGGCGCGCGCGCATCCGCGATCCGGAGGCGACGCGCGAGGCGATCCTCGCCGCGGCGCAGGGAATGATGGCCGAGCACGGCCCGGCCGGGCTCACCGTGAGCGACGTCGCGCGACGGGCGGGCGTGAATCGCGGCACCGCCTACCAGCACTTCCCCACCCGCGAGCACCTCGTCGCGGCGGTGCTCGACCGCCTCGGCCGCGGCACCAAGCGCGCGCTCGACGCGACCGCACCGGAGTCGCTCGACGCGCGCATCGACGACACCGTCGCGTACTTCGTCGAGCACCCCGAGCTCGTGCGGCTGTCGCTATTCCGCATGCTCGGCGGCATCCCGCATCCGAGCGAGGACCTGTGGCTCGACTACCTCGAGCGCATGCGGCTGTTCGCCGCGAGCCCGGGCGTGCGCGCGGGTGCCGACGGCGAGATGCTCGCGGTGATCCTGCTCGGCGCGACCATGCTGTGGTCGCTGCGCGTGCAGAGCGGCGGCGCGAGCGGCGCCGCGACGCGCCGCTACCTGCGCGAGCTGAAGCGCCTGATGCTCCACGGCGTGCTGCGCCCGGAGCAGAACCCCGACGTCGTCGCAGCACTCGCCGACGCACCCGACACGACCCGCGGACGGCGCGGCAATGCGCGCCCGCGCGCCGCCGCGTCGAAACGAAACGATCAGCGCGCCGGCCGCAGCGCCGGCCACGAGGGACCGCCATGAAGCTCGAGGATCTCGTTCTCGTCAGCGTCGACGACCACGTCGTCGAGCCGCCCGACATGTTCGACCGCCACGTGCCGGCCGCCTACCGCGACCAGGCGCCGCGCGTCGTGCGCACCGCGAAGGGCGACGACGTGTGGAGCTTCGAAGGCCAGCTGCGACCGAACGTCGGCCTGAACGCCGTCGCCGGACGCCCGCCCGAGGAGTACGGCTTCGAGCCGACGAGCTTCAAGCAGATGCGTCGTGGCTGCTACGACGTGCACGAGCGCATCCGCGACATGAACGTGAACGGGATCTTCTCGTCGATGTGCTTCGGCTCGTTCCCCTCGTTCTGCGGGCTCCTCTGGGTGCGCGCCAAGGACAAGAAGATCGCCCACGTGATGCTGCAGGCCTACAACGACTGGCACGTCGACGAGTGGTGCGCCGCCTATCCCGGTCGCTTCCTGCCGCTCGCGCAGCTGCCGCTGTGGGACATCGGCCTCATGACCGCCGAGGTGCGCCGCGTCGCTGCGAAGGGCTGCCACGCCGTCGCGTTCCCCGAGAACCCGGCGCTCCTCAACCTGCCGAGCATCCACGACCGCGCCTGGGACCCGTTCTGGGAGGCGTGCGTGGCGGAGAAGGTCGTGCTCGCGATCCACATCGGCAGCGTGTGGCAGCCGTCGCCGCCGTCGGGCGAGTCGGCGCCCGAGACGATGATGGCCGGCGTGCCGGTCGCGACGCTGCACACCGCCGCCGACTACGTCTTCTCCGAGGTGTTCCGCCGTCACCCCGACCTGCGCATCGCGCTGTCCGAGGGGGGCATCGGCTGGATCCCCTACTTCCTCGAGCGGATCGACTACCTGAACGAGCGCCACCACGCGTGGACGCGCTGGGACTTCGGCGGCGAGCGTCCGAGCGACGTGTTCCGCCGTCACTTCCTGACCTGCTTCATCGACGACGCGACCGGCATCCGCGACCGCGCCGCGATCGGCGTCGACACGATGTCGTGGGAGTGCGACTACCCGCACTCCGACAGCACGTGGCCGGCCTCGCCCGAGCGCCTGATGCGCAGCCTCGCAGCGCTGTCCGACGACGAGATCGACCGCATCACGCACCGCAACGCGCTGCGCTTCTTCCACGCCGAGGACGCGCTCGCGAAGGTGGGCGGGCGCGCCGCCGCGACCGTCGGCGCGCTGCGCGCGCAGGCGCGCGACGTGGACCTGACGCCGATGCGCGCGGGCGGCGGCAAGCCGCCGTCGGAGCACCTGCGTCCGGTCACCGCCGGCGACGTCCTGCGCCAGCTCGCGACCGCGCTCGACGGCAACGCGCTGCGCGGCAGCTGAGAGGCCGCGTCGCGCACCGGGCGCGATCCCACCGACCTTGACGAGACGACGAGAAGACGACGAGAGGAGCGCCGTGCGCGAGTTCGATCCCTACGCCTGGGAGTTCCACGAGGACCCCTACCCCACCTATCGCTGGCTGCGCGACGAGGCGCCGTTCTACCGCAACGAGGAGATCGGCTTCGTCGCGCTGTCGCGCCACGACGACGTGCTCGCCGCCTTCAAGGACACCGAGCACTTCTCGAACGCGCGCGGCGTGGCCCTCGAGCAGTCGAGCCAGGGCGACCCGAGCGAGACCGCGTCGTTCCTCGCCATGGACCCGCCGCGGCACGACGTCATGCGCGGGCTGGTCGCGCGCGGCTTCACGCCGCGCCGCGTGATGGACCTCGAGCCGCGCATCCGCGAGATCGCGACCGAGCACGTCGACCGCTTCGTCGAGCAGGGCCGCTGCGACTTCATCCAGGACTTCGCCGGGCTGCTGCCGATGGACGTGATCAGCGAGATGCTCGGCGTCGTGCGGGCCGATCGCGACATGCTGCGCCGCTGGGCGGACACGCTGCTGCACCGCGAGGACGGCGTGCGCGAGATCCCGAAGGAAGGGATCGAGGCCGCCCTCAACATCATCGTCTACTTCCAGGACCTGGTCGGCGAGCGGAAGAAGCGTCGCGCCGAGGACCTGACGAGCGCGTTGCTCGACGTGCAGGTCGACGGCGTCGGCCTCACCGACAAGGAGGTCATCTCCTTCCTCTTCCTGATGGTGATCGCCGGCAACGAGACCACCACCAAGCTGCTCGGCAACGCCGCCTGGTGGCTGTGGAAGCACCCCGCGCAGCGCGCGCTGGTGCGCGCCGACGCGGCGCTGGTGCCGGCCTGGGTCGAGGAGACGCTGCGCTTCGACGGCTCGACGCAGCTCCTCGCCCGCACCGTGCGCGGCGAGGTCGAGCTGCACGGACAGAAGGTGCGCGACGGCGAGCGCGCCGTCCTGCTGATCGGTGCCGCCAACCGCGACGAGCGCGTGTTCCCCGACCCCGACGCCTACGACCTGCGACGCGACACCAGCGCGCACCTCGCCTTCGGCAAGGGCACGCACTTCTGCATGGGCGCGTCGCTCGCCCGACTCGAGGGACGCATCGCGCTCGAGGAGGTGCAGCGTCGCTTCCCCGACTTCGAGATCGACGCGAGCCGCGCTGCGCGCGTGCACTCGGTGAACGTGCGCGGCTTCGCCTCGCTGCCGATGGAGTTCACGCCCGGACGGACGGAGGGATGACGATGGCCCAGGAGCCCGCACCGCAGCGCAAGGAGCGTCGCGCGAGAAACGAGTTCGAGCCCGTCCGGGTCGGCTGGCTCGGCGCCTGCCTCGACGGCGAGGGCGGCGGCTACGACAGGATCCACCGCATGGCCTTCGACGAGGCGCTCGAGCAGGGCGTGCTCACGCGCAAGGTCGAGCACGTGATTCACGTCGAGGACGGGCTGCCGAACGGATCGGCGAAGAACGCCGTCGACGGCTACCGCTGGCTGGTCGATCAGGGCTGCGTGATCGTCGCCGGCGCGTACAGCTCCGACAACGCGATCGCGGTCGGACCGGTCGCGAACGAGCTGAAGGTCCCGATCATCTCGTGGTGCGGCACCGAGCGGTACTCGGGCGAGTACTGCTTCCAGCTCGGCAACGGCGACTGCGGCGGCGACGCAGCACTCATGGCCGGCTGGCTGAAGCGCAAGGGTCACAAGCGCATCGCCGTGCTGAACGAGATCTCGCCCAACGGCGAGGAGTACTTCCGCTTCTTCCGTCAAGAATGTCGCCGGCTCGGCATCAGCGTCGGCGCCGTCGAGACGGTCCCGCAGCAGCCGAAGGACCTCGCCGAGAACCTGCTGAATCTCAAGCAGTCGAACTGCGACGCGCTCGCCTACATGGGCTACGGGATGCTGGTCGCACAGGGGCTCATGCGCCCCGCGCTCGAGAAGATCGGCTGGGACCCGCCGCGTATCATGACCACCGCGTTCATGTTCTACCTGGTCGGCTTCGAGCACTTCGAGGGCTGGGTCGGCATCGACCAGCTCTGCCCCGACAACCCGCTGGTCGAGCCGTTCCGCGCGGCCTACCACGCGCGTCACGGCGCGAACCCGCCGATGTGGCCGAACGCGATCCCGGTGCTCGCCTACGACACCGCGCGCGTCATGGTCGAGGCGCTGCACCGCGCGCCGCTCTTCACCGGCCCCGGTCTCAAGGACGGCCTCGAGCGCATCCGCTTCATGCCGTCGGCGACCGGCGGCCCGCGCACGCACATCGCCTGCAGCCCGTACGACCACAAGATGTTCAAGGGAGACTGGCTGCTCTACGGCCGCGTGCGCGACGCCAGGCTCGAGTTCGAGGGGCTGTACGAGCCGGTGCCGGGAACACATTGATCTCGCCGATGATCTCGCCGATCTCGCCACCCGATCCGCGGGCGCGGGCGCACCGGCGGGCCCGGCGCGCCGTCACGATCGTCTTCCTCATCGCCGCGCTGACCAACCCGGCACTCGCGACCGGCGTGCATGCCGCCGAGGCTCTCGCGCGACCCGCCTGCGCCGGCACGGCCTGGCGCGGCGCCTGGGCCGCCGCGCCGAGCGACGCCGGCCCGTCGTACGCGGAGCAGAGCCTGCGCCTGATCTTGACGCCGCTGCGCGGTGGCGGGGTGCTGCGCGTGCGCCTGTCGAATCGCTTTGGCGACGAGCCGGTCACCTTCGACGCGGCATTCGTCGGCAAGCAGCTCGCGGGGGCGCAGCTGGTCGCGGGCTCGAGCCGGCCGCTGCTCTTCGCAGGCGCCGCGAGCGTCACCATCGCGGCCGGCGCCGAGGTCGTGAGCGACCCGGTGCGGCTCCGGTTTCGCGCCTTCGAGCAGCTCGCCGTGAGCCTCGACCTGCGCGGCGCGATCGCCGCGGCGACCCAGCACGCGGAGGCGGCGCAGACGTCGTTCTTCACCGCGAGCGGCGACGGCGGCCGCGCCGCACGCGAGGACGCCGCGGGCTACACCGGCACCACCATCTCGCGTCCGTTCGTGACCGGAGTCGACGTGCTCGCGCCGCGCCGGATCGGCGTGGTCGCGGCCATCGGCGACTCGATCACCGACGGTACGCAGAGCGACGCGCAGCTGCGCACGCTCGGCATCGACGAGGACGCACGCTATCCGGACTTCCTCGCCCGTCGCCTCGCCGCGAGCCGGCACGGGCGGCTGCTGACGGTGGTCAACCTCGGGATCGGCGGCAACCGGGTGCTGCGCGACTACGTCCTGCCCTTCGCCGGCCCCTCGCTGCTGGCGCGGCTCGAGCCGGACGTCCTCGCGCGCGAGGACGTCACCGACGTGATCCTGCTCGAGGGAATCAACGACCTCGGCACGCCGCCGTTCCCGTCGGCCGAGGAGCTGATCGACGGGCTCGAGCGCGCGGTGGGTACGCTGCGCACGCCGCGCGGCGGACGCCCGCCGCTCCGCGTGCTCGTCGGCACGCTGACGCCCGCCGGCAGCGCCATCCTGCCGACGTACGTCGCCGCCGAGGATGAGCGCCAGAAGGTCAACGCCTACATCCGGACCAGCGGCATCGGCGACGGCGTCGTCGACTTCGACCGCGCGCTGCGCGATCCCGTCGCCCCCTCGCGCCTCGCCGCCGCTTACGAGAACGGCGACGGGCTGCACCCCTCGTCCGCGGGCTACGCGCGCATGGCGGACGAGGTGGACCTGGCGCTGCTCGCGGGCCGGGACTGCGGCCCGCCCCGGAAGCGCACGCTCCGCTGATGCTCGTCACGGCGAGCCACGCGTTCCCGCTCGCGTCGCTTCTGGCGTGGCCGGAGCGTCGTCGCTAGAGAGGGCCGTCATGCACGATCACCCGCTCGATCCCGCGATCCGCCTCACCGACGGCGCGTTCTACGGTGACGACCCGCACGAGAGCCTGAAGTGGATGCGCGAGAACGCGCCCGTGTACTGGGACGAGGTGGGACAGGTCTGGGGCATCACCCTGCACGAGGACGTGTTCGCGCTCTCGAAGGACAACCAGACCTGGCGCAGCAGCGGCGGCATCCGGCCCGACAACCCGCCGATGCCGTACATGATCGACATGGACGATCCCGACCACCGCAAGCGCCGCGCCCTGGTCAGCAAGGGCTTCACGCCGCGCCAGACCGCCGATCGCGAGCGTCGCGTGCGCGAGATCAGCGTCGACCTGATCGAGCGTGCGAAGGTGCGCGGGCGCTTCGACTTCGTGAAGGACGTCGCCGCGTGGCTGCCGCTGATCGTGATCGGCGACATGCTCGGCGTCGACCCCGACGACTACCCGCGGCTGCTCGACTGGTCGGAGGCGATGATCCTGGGCACCGGTGCGACGACGGTCGAGCGCATGATGGACGCGGCGCGCGCGTTCGAGGAGTACACCGCCTACCAGCGACGCGTGCTGGAGCAGCGCCGCCGGAACCCGAGCGAGGACCTGGTGAGCATCCTCGTGCACGCCGAGGTCGACGGCGAGCGCATGAGCGACGACGAGCTGCTCATGGAGACCCTGCTCATCCTGATCGGCGGCGACGAGACCACGCGCCACGTGCTCACCGGCGGCATGTACCAGCTCCTGCTCCACCCCGAGCAGCGCGCCGCGCTCGCCGCGGATCGGGCGCGAATCCCGACCGCCGTCGAGGAGATGCTGCGCTGGGTGAGCCCGATCCAGAACATGGCGCGCACCGCGTCGCGCGACGTCGAGCTGCGCGGGCAGAAGATCCGCGAGGGCCAGAAGGTGATCCTGCTCTACCCGTCGGCCAACCGCGACGCGAAGGTGTTCGACGAGCCGTTCCGCTTCGACGTCGCGCGCAAGCCCAACGAGCACCTCGCCTTCGGCCTCGGCGGACACTTCTGCCTCGGCGCGAACCTCGCCCGCCTCGAGCTGCGCGTGTTCTTCGAGGAGGCGCTGCGCCGCCTGCCCGACCTCGCGCTCGCCGGCGAGGAGCCACCGCCGCTGCGCGCGTCGAACTTCATCAGCGGCATCGAAAGCCTGCCGGTCCGATGCTGAGCCGTCGCGCCCTCTCCGCCGCCTTCTTCTGGCTGCTCGCACAGCCGCCCATGCTGTCGGGCGGCGCCCTCGGCACCGACCTCCCGATCGGGCAGTGGAAGGCGAAGGGTCGCTTCGACACGCGCGAGGCCTGCGAGCAGAAGCTCGCGACCGACCGCGCGGCGATCCTCGCCGCGACCGACAAGCATGACGATCCCGGCTCGAAGCTGGCGCGCGCGCTGATCCAGGCCTCGCGCTGCGTCGACTCGAACACGGTGCTGGCACCGCCGACGACCTGAGCGGTCGCTGCGCCGGACGGCGTCACGGCCGCAGCCCCGACCGCGCCGCCGGTCCAGGTCCGTGTGGCGGGTTGAAGTCCGCGCGCCGTCCGGCCGATCTAGCCGTCACGATGCCGCAAACGTCGCGACGGATCCTCGCTCAGGCTTTCGCTGCAGCGTTCGGCTGGGTGCTCGTGCAGCCGCCGATGCTGCCCGGCGGCGTGATCGGCGCCGGAACGCCGATCGAGCAGTGGACGGTGCTCGGCCGCTTCGACAGCCGCGAGGCCTGCGAGAAGCAGCGCCGCGACGGGAACGCGAAGCTCTTCGCGACCATGCCGGAGTACGAGCCGGCCCCCGCGCAGCGCGAGCAGCCGACCGAGTTCGCGGCGGCGTCGCGCTGCGTCGCGGCGTCGGCCGACGGCGCCACCGCCGCACCCGATGATTCCGACGACGACTGACGTATCGATGGGCTTCGTCCACCACGAGAGGATGAAGGACCGATCGGTGTCTTCGATCCGACGCGACTGACGAACGACGAACGGACGACGGAGGTCGACATGGCGAGCAACCTGGCAGCGATCCGCTCCCCGAACCCACGTCCGTACCGCGTGCACCTGCACGTCGGCGGCGAGACGCGCACCTGCTCGCGCGGCGGCACGTACGAGCGCGAGGACCCCGCCGACGCGCGCGACGTCGTGACCGTGACCGACGAGGGCACCGTCGAGGAGATGCGCGAGGCGATCGCCGCCGCGCGCAGCGCGTTCGACGGCCCGCCCGCACTGTGGGTCGCGAACGACGCTCTGCGCCGCCGCGTGCTGATCGACACCGCGGCGCGCATCCGCGCCGGAGCGGACGCGCTCGCCGAGATGGTGAGCTTCGAGGTCGGCATGCCGATGCGCCAGGCGCGGCCGCACGTCGCGGCGGCGGCCGACGTGTTCGACTTCTACGCGGGCTACGTCGGCAAGAGCTACGGCGAGACGATGCAGCTCGCGAGCGGCTCGCTGATCAGCCTGCTGCGCGAGCCGGTCGGCGTCGTCGGCATGATCGTGCCGTGGAACTTCCCGCTCACGCAGGCGGCGCGCAAGCTCGCGCCGGCGCTCGCGGTCGGCTGCACCGCCGTGGTCAAGCCGTCGCCGTACACGTGCGCCTCGACCTTCGAGCTGGTGCGCTTCCTCGTCGAGTCCGGCGCCCCGGCGGGCGTGATCAACTTCGTGCCGGGCGCGAACGCAGAGATCGGCGGCGAGCTCGCGGCGCACCCGGACGTGGACAAGCTGTCGTTCACGGGCTCGACGCGCGTCGGCGTGATCGTGCAGCAGGCGGCCGCGGCGAGCATGAAGCGGGTGAGCCTCGAGCTCGGCGGCAAGAACCCGTTCCTGCTCTTCCCCGACGCGGACCTCGAAGCGGCCGCGAACAGCCTCGTGTTCGGCATGTTCCGCAACTCGGGGCAGGCGTGCGGCTCGGTCTCGCGGCTCGTCGTCCACGAGTCGGTGCGCGACGCGTTCGTCGCGCGCATCACGAGCATGGTGCGCCGGCTCGCGATCGGCTCACCGCGCGATCCGCGCGTGGCCCTCGGCCCGGTGGTCGCGGCGGCGCAGGAGAAGATCATCCTGGGATTCCTCGAGCGCGCGCGACAGGCTGGACAGCACATCGTGTGCGGCGGCGAGAAGCTCGCCGGACCCGCGTACGAGCACGGGTACTTCGTCGCGCCGACCATCGTCGACGGGGTCGCGCCCGATTCCGAGCTCGCGCAGCACGAGGTGTTCGGTCCCGTTCTGTCGGTGATCCCGTTCCGCGACGAGGACGAGGCGATCGCGATCGCCAACGGCACCCCCTACGGCCTCACGGCCGCGATCTGGACCAGCGACGCGACGCGCGCGCTGCGCGTCAGCCGCCGCGTCCGCGCCGGCACGATCTGGCACAACGACACCTACCAGCAGAGCCCCGAGGGCATCTGGGGCGGCTTCAAGATGAGCGGCACCGGCCGCGAGCTCGGACCGCACGGCATCGCCGACATGACCGAGGTGAAGGAGCTCTACACCGACGGCACGGGGCTGCGCATGAAGCCGCACTACGCGCAGGTGCTGGACTGACGTGTCGATGGGCTTCGCCCACCGCGAGGGGAGGAAGAACCGCTGGGTGTCTTCATCTGACGACCGCACGACGGATCGAACCGGGAGCAGGTTCGATCTGCCCGACCGCGCGGGAATGCGCCTCCTTGCCTCGATGTGCTCCGACCTGCCGCCCGCTCAGCGCACCGCGAACTGCGCGTTGCAGCCGCGGTCGACCCAGATGCCGCGCCAGTCGACGCCCCAGTTGTCGCCCCGGACGCAGCGCGTCTTCGAGATCTGGCGCTGGACGTAGACGTTGCGCCCCCAGGTGGGGACGTCGCAGTGGCGATAGGAGTAGTCGGTCGAGCTGCAGGTGACCGTCCGCGGCGGCTCGGGGCGCGGCTTGGGGCTGCGCTCGACCACGAAGACCCCGCGGCAGCCGTTCTTCACCCAGATGCCGCTACCGTCGCCGTCGTTGCCCCAGGTGTCCCACTGCCGGCAGCGCGACTTGCTGAGCTGGCGCTCGAGCCGCACCGTCCCGACCGCGTGCGTGCGGCAGTAGCGGTAGCGCTCGCCGAGCGAGCTGCACTCGATCCGCACTCCGGGAAGCTTGCGCTTGGCGTGGCCGGTCGCCGGGAGGAGCAGCACCAGCAGCGCGCCGGTGATCGCCAGAGCCGTCAATGTGAACACGCGCACGCGTACCTCCCGTGAAGGGCGACGCCCGGGTGCGTCGCCATGCCGAGAGTACGACGGCAGATCGCGCAGGCAAGCTCCATCACCGGCGCGGATCGAAGCGCACCCGGTCCCCGCCGACGGAATCGTCGCTCGGCGGGACGCGCCGCCGACCGCATCCCGGCCGCTTGCGTCTCCTCGCCGGAAGGCAGCGAATGTCCGGCGGAGGTGGAGCACATGGAAATCGGCTTCGTCGGCCTCGGAAACATGGGTGCCGCCATGGCGCGCTCGCTGCTCCGCGCCGGACATCGCGTGACGGTGTACAATCGCAGCCCCGCACCGGGCGATGCGCTGGTGCACGAAGGCGCCACGCGGGCGGCGAGCCCCGCCGAGGCGGCGGCGTGCGGCGTCGTCCTGAGCATGCTCGCCGACGACCCGGCGGTCGAGAGCGTCACGCACGGCGCGAGCGGCATCGCGGCGGGTCTGCCGCGCGACGGCGTGCACGTGACGATGAGCACCATCGGCCTCGACCTCGTCGAGCGCCTGCAGACGCTGCACGCGGACGCCGGACAGACGCTCGTGTCCGCCCCGGTGTTCGGACGTCCGGAGGCTGCGGTCGCTGCCCAGCTCGTGGTCGTGGCAGCCGGGGGCGCAGCGGCGCTCGAGCGCGTGCGCCCCGCGCTCGAGGCGGTCGGGAGGAAGCTCGTCGTGGTCGGCGATCACCCCGCGCAGGCGAACGCAGTCAAGCTCGCGGGGAACTTCCTGATCGTCTGCGCGATCGAGGCGATGTCGGAGTCGAGCGCGTTCGTCGCCAAGGCCGGTGTCGATCGGACGGCCTTCATCGAGCTCGTGACCACGTCGCTGCTGAGCGCGCCGCCCTATCAGACGTACGGCCGCATCATCTCCGAGCGGCGCTTCTCGCCGCCGGGCTTCAAGCTGCCGCTCGGGCTGAAGGACGTGCGCCTGCTGCTCCAGGCGGCCGAGCACCTCGCGACGCCGCTGCCGTTCGCGAGCGTCGTGCGCGACCAGTTCCTTTCCGCGCTGGCGCGCGGCCACGGCGATCTCGACTGGTCGGCGATCGCGCTGGTCGCCGAGGAGAACGCCGGCATCGCGAAGCGACCGTCGAGCGACGGCTGACGACGAAGCGCGCAGCGCGCACGACCGACGTCGTGCGCCGGCCGGATGCGCGACGCACCATCCGAGCGCCTCGACGACGGCGCTCGAAACGAGGCCGAGCTCCGCAGTCGCTTCTCGAAGCGACGCGTCACGCTGATGGTGCTCGTCGTCCGATGCGCCGACGACCGCAGTTGCGTCAACGGTTGAATGCCCCGCCGGCGCGTCGGCCGGCGCGTCGGCAACCGTTGTCCAAAGGAATTCGTCCTTTCCGCTCGCAAAGACGCCCCTGAGGTTTACGTTGCGACGCGATTGTTGAAGGATGCGACCGCGATGAACGGTCCGTGACGCATCCGAACGAGCGCCTTCACCGCAAGCGCGCCGACGATCCCCGACGACCGGCGCGACGCGTCGCCCTCCGACCACCATGCCATCCGTGGCGAGCCGGGACGCGCGTGGCTCCGCCGTCCCCCGGGAATCGGCAGTGGCCACGAGCGGCCGATGGCGCGCGCGAACGTGATCAAACGACAGATTGCACTCCGAGGGGAGCCTTGACGACGAGACGACGAGCCACCTACCCCGCCGCGCGGCGCATCGCGCGGCTCGTCCACGAGCTGCCGTCGCATCCGCACGGATGGAGCTTCGACGCGATCCAGCGCCAGCTCTCGATCGGCGAGCGCACGCTGCTGCGCTACGTGGACGCCTGTCGTGCCGAGCTGGTGGACGCGCAGGGCGAGTCGCTGATCGAGGTCGTGCAGCGCGGCCCGCGCAAGCTGCTCCGTCTTCGGGACGACGCGCACGCCCCCGACGCGACCGCTCTCTCGGCGGTGGCGCTGTACTTCACGCTGTCCATGCTGCGCTTTCTCGAGGGCACGGTGCTGAAGGAGAGCGCCGACGCGCTGTGGGACAAGGTGCTCGCCACCGTGCCGCTCGCCGCGCGCCCGCAGCTCGTCCGCCTCGAGCGCAAGTTCCACGCGATCTCCTTCGCTCCGAAGGACTACGCCGCGCACAGCGAGACGCTCGACGAGATCGTGCAGGCGCTGGTGCGCGAGCATCGCTTGACGATCGACTACGCCGGCCTGTTCGGCGAGGGCAAGGAGCACGACCTCGAGCCGTACACGCTGCTGTCGTACCGCGGCGGGCTGTACGTCGTCGGCCTGAGCCATCTCTACGGTCGCATCATCTGGCTCGCCGTCGAAAGGATCCGCAGCGCCGTTCCCACCCCGGGCGACGGACCGCGCGGCCGCGCGCGCTTCACCTACCCCGAGAGCTTCCACCCCGAGCGCTACACCGACGGAATGTTCGGCGTCGTCGAGGGACCCGAGACCGAGGTCGAGCTGGCGATCGTCAACGCGCAGACGGAGGCGTACCTCGCGAAGCGAACCGTGCACCCGTCGCAGCGCTTCGAGCGCGGCGCGGACGGCCGCCTGCGCCTGGTGATGACGGTGCGCGGTACCGTCGAGCTCGCCAACTGGGTGATGAGCCTCACGCCCTGGGTCGAGGTGCTCCGTCCGGCCGCGCTGCGCGAGGAGATCGCGCGGCGCCTGGCCGAGGCATCGCGGCACTACGCGGCGGCGCCCGCATAGAACGGCGTACCTCTGCTGCCCGGGCTCGCTGGTCTCCGGCGCGGCGATCCGGCCGGAGCCCTGCGGGCCGCGTCAGCCGCGGAGCTTCGGCCACAGAACGAGCAGCGCACCGGCGAGGAGCAGCAGCGCCCCGACGACGCGGCCCGCGGTGAGCGGCACGCGCTCCGGCACGCCGACGTGATCGAGCACCAGCGCCGACACCAGCTGCGCGGTCACGACGAACGCCGTCGCCGCACCGGCACCGAGGCGCGGGAAGACGAACGCCGCACAGCCGAGGATCGCGATCCCGTACAGCCCGCCGAGGTAGAGGAACCACGGCAGCGGCTCGGCGGCGACCAGCGGACGGCGACCGGACGCGAGCCAGAAGGCGAACGTCCCGGTCGCGACCACGATCCCGTTCAGGAAGACTGCGGAGGCGAGCCCGGTGCGCAGCGCGAGCGCGCCGTTGGTGACGCCTTGCAGGCAGACGCAGAGGCCGGTGACGAGCGCGAGGGCGACCAGCAGGACGATCATCGCGCGACCATCGCAGAGGCCACGGTCGCGTGCGAGCGCGACGTCGGCGCCCTTCAGTCACGGGAGCGACGGCGATAGGGTGCCGATCGAGCATGCGCCGTCCGACCGCACCCGGCCAGGAGCACGCCACGGCCGCGGCCGCGGAGACGCCGCGTCAGGCGATCCGCCGCCTGCTCGTGGCGGGCTCGCACACCGCGCTCGAGCTGTCCGCGCTCGTGCGCCTGCCCGAGCGCGAGATCCCGCCGCACCTCGAGCACCTCGCGCGCTCGCTCCGCCACGGCGACGCGCGGCTCGACGTCGAGCCCGCGCGCTGCCTCGACTGCTCGTACGCGTTTCGCGATCGGCGCAAGCTCGCGCGTCCGAGCGCGTGTCCCCGCTGCCGCGGCCAGCACCTCGCGGCGCCCTCGTTCCGCATCGTACGGAGGTGATCATGCGCATCGCGCTCTACTACTGGCCGACGATCCAGGGGCGCGGCGAGTTCGTCCGCCTGGCGCTCGAGGAGGCGGGCGCGCGCTACGTCGACGTCGCGCGCGGCAAGGGCGGCATGGCGCAGATGCAGCGCCTCCTCGACGGCGCGCATCCCGGCGCCCTGCCCTTCGCACCGCCGTTCGTGAAGGTCGGACGTACCGTCGTGTCACAGACGGCGAACGTCCTCGCCTTCCTCGCGCCCGACCTCGGGCTCGTACCCGACGACGAGGCGCTGCGCGCCGAGGCGAGCCAGATCCAGCTCACGATCGCGGACCTCGTCGCCGAGGTACACGACGCGCACCACCCGATCGCGTCGAGCCTCTACTACGAGGACCAGAAGAAGGAGGCGAAGCGCCGCGCCGCGGACCTCGTCGGGGCGCGCCTGCCGAAGTACCTCGGCTGGCTCGAGGAGCTGCTGGCGCGCAACCGGCGCAGCCGCGGTCGCTGGCTCGTGGGACGCGAGCTGACGTACGCCGACCTGTCGGCGTTCCAGGTCGTCGCGGGACTCCGCTACGCGTTCCCGAACGCGATGGCACGCCTCGAGCCCGAGCGATCGCGGCTCGCCGCACTGCACCAGCGCGTCGCAGAACGACCGCGGATCGCCGCCTACCTCGCGTCGGAGCGACGCGTCCCGTTCAACGAGCAGGGCATCTTTCGCCACTACCCGGAGCTCGACGCCTCTCCGCCGTCGCGCCGCCGCGCGCCCGCGCGACGACGCTGACGAGGCCCACGACCCGTCAGGGACCCATCAGAGCAGGGACAGCGCCACCCGCACCGCCACCACCGCGAGCACGATCGTCGACAGCGTGAACACGGCGAAGCGCGCCATGACGACGTTCACCGTGTTCTGGATCAGCGAGTGCACGATGCGCAGCAGCACGTAAGCCCAGGCGAGCGCCACGTTCAGCCCGTCCGCCTGCCCGGCGATCTGCGCCGCGAGCACGGTCGCGTAGAAGATCGTCGGCTGCTCCATCAGGTGGTTGTAGTTGTCCGACACCCACATGACCTCGGGGGGAAGCTCGAGGACGCGGGTGCGCGCGGCCTGCTGGGGATCGATCTCGGCCTTCTGCATCGCGGGGATGCGGGTCGCGTACATCCACAGCCAGACGACGAGCGTCCACAGGACGAGCGCGATGACGGGTGCGACCAGGGCGTGCTGCTCCATGCGGCGACCTCCTCGCGCGAGGACTTAGGCCGGACCCGGCGCGGTGGCAAACCCCCGACGAGCACCCGGCGGGGCGCGGGCGTGCCACGGCACCACGCACGCGTCGCGTGCGGTCCGCCACGCACGCGTCGCGCGTGGTCCGGACCGTCCCGGGTTTTCACCGTCGTCGCATCGTACGATTGGACGGCCGGGGACCGGCGGCGATATGGTCCGCGCCGAAACGCCGTGCGCGAACGCGCGGCGTCGGAGGGAGATGGAGCATGCGTCGCAGCGTCGTCACGTCTCACCGCCTCGCGCTCGTCGCGACCGCCGGCCTGCTCGCGATCGCGAGCCTGGTCTCGACCGCCACCGCCCAGACGGAGGTCCGCTTCCGCTGGCTCGACGGCCACGTCGCGCCCGGCACGCCTTCCGACCTGAACCGCGTCGGTGTGATCGAGCTCGGCCCGCGCAGCGCGAAGAACATCCTGATCCTCGTGCCCGGCACGTCGGCGAGTGCCGCCTATTTCGTCCCGCTCGCCCGGCACGTCGTCCAGCGCACCCGCGGCTGGCAGGTGTGGGCGATCGAGCGGCGCGAGAACCAGCTCGAGGACCACTCGGTGCTGAACCGCGCCAAGCTCGGCCGCGCGACGCCCGGCGAGGCGTTCGACTACTACCTGGGCTGGCTCGCCGACTCTTCGATCACGGAGCACTTCGATCTGATCCCGGACTCCGAGGTGGGCTACGCCCGCGAGTGGGGGATGCGCGTCGCGGTCGAGGACATGCGGGTCGTCGTCAAGGACGCGAAGCGGCGCGGGCAGCACGTCGTCCTCGGCGGGCACTCGCTCGGCGGCTCGATCACCACCGCCTACGCAACGTGGGACTTCGACGGCGAGATGGGCGCGGTCGACCTCGACGGCCTGGTCTACATCGACGGCGGCTCCGGCACGACGCCGCCGAGCGCGGCCGACGCGCAGCAGTCGCTCGACGAGCTCGCGGCGGGCTCGCCGTGGCTGAGCTTCGGCGGCATCGACGCGCCGTTCGCCGGGCTCTTCAACGCGTCGGGCTCGCTCGGCGCGCTCCTCGACCCCGACTCGCCGTCGCGCGGGCAGGCGTTCCCGCTCCTGCCCGCGAACCTGAAGCCGCCCATCCCGGTGACGAACCTCGGTCAGTACGGCTACGCGCTCGACACCGCGACCTCGCCCCCGAGCCTGCGCGCCGCGCAGGCGCACCTCGGGCGCCTCGCCGACAGCGGCGACCCGCGCGGCTGGGTCCAGGACGGCGAGATCACGCCGATCTTCCGCTACGCGGTGATGTTCTCGGGCTACCCGCTCGCCGACCGCGACGGCACCGCCTGGTACCACCCTCTGCGCTTGACGATCGACTCGGGCGCGGTCGCCGCGGGCAACCCGAATCCGGCCCAGGACGTCCTCGACGTGCGTGCGGTCCACGGCCGCGCCCTGCCGCGCCACCTGCAGATCTACGCCTTCGGCGCGGCGCTCGGCGGCGAGCGCGTGCTCGACGGCGCCCGCGTGCTGGCGAGCCAGTCGGGGATTCCCGCGCGCAACCTGCTGCTGATCGCCCGGCCGGAGACCTACTCCCACAACGACCCGAACTCGGCATTCCCGAGCAACGAGTTCGTCGACGGGCTGGTACGCACGCTGGCCAGGGTCGCGAGCGGCGGTGTGAGCGGCCGGGTGCTGCCGCGGGTCCCGTAGAGCGGCGTCCGCACGGCGGCGGGCGCGCTCGTCGCGTCCGCCGCCGCGTCTCCCCGCGCTCGACCGGGTGACGCGCGCGGACCGCGGCGCCGCGCACCGGCTCCCGGCGAACCGATCCGCGAGCCGATCCGCGCTTGCGCGAACCGGCCGACCCGTGGCAATGCGGAGTTCTGGCACCAGACCTGCCAGATCCTGCGGCGCCCCGGAGCGTCGCGATCGCCCGCCGCGAGAGAGGAGACGCCGCCATGAGGACACCGCGCACCCCGGACGAGCGCTTCGCCTTGCTGCCGTTCTTGCCGCAGGGGCCGCACCACGTCGACGTCCTCCCGTGGCACGCCGGTCGCCGCGCGACGGACGGTGCTGCGTCGTGACGACCGTGCCGACCCGCGGGCTCGCCGTCGCCCTGCTCGCCGTGGCGTTGCTGCAGATCGCCCCACCCCAGGTCGCGCCCGCCCTCGCACGCCCCGGGCCCTGGGCGCGCACCGAGCGTCGCGCACCGTGCGCGAGCTTCGACCTCTTCCGCCAGCCGCTGTTCGGCGACACCCACGTGCACACCGCGTACTCGTCCGACGCCGTGTTCGCCGGCACCCGCGAGGACCCGCGCGGCGCCTACCGCTTCGCGAAGGGCGAGACCATCGGCCTCGCGCCGTACGACGCGCAGGGCAACCCGACCCGCACCGCGCGGCTCCGCCGTCCGCTCGACTTCACCGCGGTCACCGACCACGCCGAGCAGTTCGGCGAGATGCGCATCTGCTTGACGCCGGGCCTGCCGGGCTACGACTCGGCCGACTGCGTCGGCGCACGTGCACAGCTCGCCGAGCCCCTGCCGCCGCGACCGGCGCTCCTGCCGCCGGGCCCCGTGATCCAGTTCCTGCTCGGCTACGGCGTGACGGCCCCTGCGCAGCGCTTCGCGTGGTGCGGCCCCGACGGCGGCGCGTGCCTCGCGCAGGCGTCGCTCGTCTGGGAGGACACGCAGGCGGCGGCCGAGCAGCACTACGACCGCAGCGCCGCGTGCGCCTTCACCACCTTCGTCGCCTACGAGTGGAGCGCGCAGCCGCGCGGCAACAACCTGCACCGCAACGTGATCTTCCGCAACGACGTCGTGCCCGCGCTGCCGACCAGCTACATGGAGGAGTACACGCCCGAAGGCCTGTGGGAGGCGCTGCGCCGCACCTGCCTCGACGGGCTGCCGGGCTGCGACGTGCTCGCGATCCCGCACAACCCGAACGTGAGCGGCGGCCTCATGTTCGCGCCCACCAGCTCCGACGGCACGCCGCTCACCGCCGAGGCGGCGTCGCTGCGCGCGTCGATGGAGCCGGTGATCGAGCTCACGCAGCACAAGGGCGACTCCGAGTGCCGGCCCGGCGTCGGCGGCTCGACCGACGAGCTGTGCGGCTACGAGAAGCTCAACCGCCTGCAGCTGTTCAGCCCGACGTCGAGCCCGGACCAGGACTTCCCGCCGCTCGCCTACGTGCGCAACGCGCTGCGCGCGGGGCTCGAGCACGACGAGCGCCTCGGTGCGAACCCGTTCCGCCTCGGCGTCGTCGGCAGCACCGACGACCACAACGCCGCGCCGGGCAACGTCGAGGAACCCGACTACGGCAAGTCGGGACACGTCGGCGGCCGCGAGCGCCATCCGGCGAGCATCCTCGCGCGCGTCACCCCGGCCGGCATCGAGGGCAACCCGGGCGGGCTCGCGGTGGTCTGGGCCGAGGAGAACTCGCGGGACGCGATCTTCGCGGCGCTCCGTCGCCGCGAGGTCTACGCGACCAGCGGTACGCGCCCGATCCTGCGCTTCTTCGCGGGCCGCCAGCAGGGCCTGTCGTGCGACGATCCCGACTTCGTCGCACGCGCCTACGCCGGCGGCGCCCCGATGGGCGCGACCATCGGCCCGGTGCGCGGCGGCGCGAGCCCGCGCTTCGCCGTGCTCGCGCAGCGCGACCCCGGCACCGTCGAGCAGCCGGGCACGCGGCTGCAGCGCGTGCAGATCGTCAAGGGCTGGGTCGACGCGAGCGGCGCGTCGCACGAGAAGGTGTACGACGTCGCGGGCGAGCCGGAGAACGGCGCGGGCGTCGACACCGCCACCTGCACGCCGACCGGCGGCGGCGCGGACACGCTGTGCGCCGTCTGGCGCGACCCCGAGTTCGACCACGAGCAGCGCGCGTTCTACTACGCGCGGCTGATCGAGAACCCGACCTGCCGCTGGAGCACCTACGTGTGCAACGAGCTCGGGCTCGACTGCTCTCGCGACGACGTGCCCGCCGACTACGCAGAGTGCTGCAATCCGGAGGTGCCGAAGACGATCCAGGAGCGCGCCTGGTCGTCGCCGATCTGGTACCGCCCGGAGGCGGTCGCGCGGCTCGACGGCGACTTCCACCTCGGCCGCGACCCGCGCCGCACGACGCTCCGCCTGCGCGTCGAGCTCGGCACCTTCCCCGAGATCGACCTCGCGCGCGACGACCTGCAGGTCACGCTCTCGGACGACGACGTGGTCTACGCGGTGCGGCTGCCGGCGGGGTTGCTGCGCGAGAGCTCACCGGGGCGTTTCGTCTGGCGTGATCCGACCGGCAGCGTCGGCGGCCTGCGCGAGCTGCGTCTCGAGCGAACGCCGCGCGGCAGCGCGGTGCTGCGCTTGAAGACCGCACCGCGGAACTTCCCGCACCTCGAGCGCCGTGACCACTTCATGCAGCTCGCAGTGCGCTCCGGCGGACGCGAGCTGGTCGACGCGACGACGCTCTGGCGCCTCGGCCGCCTGCGCCTCGCGACGCGAGGCTGACGGAGGCGCGCCGTGCGCTGGTATCGCAGACCTCTGCTGCACTTCGTCGCCGGCGGCGTGCTGCTCTTCGTCGCGACGCGGGCGCCGCGGGACGAGCGCGTCGGTGCAGCGCGGATCGGCGAGCCGATCCACGTCACCGCGGCCGACGTCGCCCAGCTGCGCGCGGCGTACACCAAGGACACCGGGCTCGAGGCGAGCGCCGACGACGAGGCGGCTCTGGTCGAGGATGCGATCGTCGAGGAGCTGCTGTTCCGCGAGGCGCTCGCGCGCGGCCTCGACCGTGACGACAAGAGCGTGCGCGGCTGGCTCGTCGAGCAGATGCGCGTGCTCGCCGGCGAGGAGGACGCCACCGACGGCACGCAGGACGACGCGCTCTACGCGCGCGCGCTCGAGCTCGGCCTCGACCGTCACGACCTCGTCGTGCGCCGCATCCTGGTGCACAAGGCACGTCTCCTCGCGTCGCAGCACGGCGAGGGCGAGGGCTCCGAGGACGAGCTGCGCGGGTGGTACGCGCGGAATCGGGACCAGTTCCGCCAGCCCGAGCGGACGAGCCTGTGGCAGGTCTTCGTCGCCGCCGAGCGACGCGGCGGCGACGCCACGCCGGACGCGACCGTGCTGCTCGCGCGCTTCTCCCGCGACGCGACGCCGCCCCGCGACGCCGCGCGTGCGGGCGACGCGTTCGCCGCGCCGGCGCACCTGGTCGCACAGTCGGCGGCGCAGCTCGCGAAGCTCTTCGGCCCCTCGTTTGCGCGCGCGATCGCGGCACTCCCGGTCGGCGGCTGGAGCGGTCCGCTGGCGTCGCCCTACGGCGCGCACCTGGTGTGGGTCGAGGAGCGCGTCGCGGGCGCGACCGCGCCGTTCGACGAGGTACGCGGCCGGGTGCTCGAGTCGTGGCGCCAGGAGCGGCGCGCCGAGCGCATCGCCGCCCTGCTGCGCGCGCGGCGCGCCGAGCAGCAGATCGTCGTCGAATCTGCGGCGTGGAACGAACGCGAGACGTCGCGGGGACGTGGATGAGCCGCGCCGAGCGCGGCAACCGAGCCGGGCGCCGTCCGCGCGGCCAGCGTCCTCCGGGCGGCGGTCGTGGCGTTTGCCGGATGATCGCGGCGCTCGCCGCGACCACCCTCGTCGCCGCGGCCGGCGGCGAGACGCGCGGCGCGCACGCGCACGGCCTCGAGCCCGCGCTGCTGGCCTTGCAGGAGACGTCCCCCGGCACGTTCGACGTGACCTGGCGCTCGTCGAAGCTTCGCCTGCCCGGAGCGACCGTCGCGCCGCGCCTGCCGGAGCACTGCCAATCGATCTCGTCCGCGCAGGCGGTCGACCACGGCGACCGCCTGGATCTCCGCTGGACGGTCGATTGCGGCGTCGCGGGCCTCGCCGGCGAGACGGTCGGCGTCGACGGTCTCGAGGTCGCGCGCATCACGGCGCTGCTGTCGATCGCGCGGCACGAAGGATCGACCATCCGGCAGGTGCTCAACGCGCGCGCGCCCGCGCTCGTCGTACCCGCGGCTCCGAGCCGCCGGGACGTGCTGCGCGGCTACGCGGAACTCGGCGTCGCGCACATCCTGGGCGGCCCGGACCACCTGCTGCTCGTCCTCGGCCTGCTGCTCCTCGTGCCGACGACGCGCCTGCTGCTGCAGACGGTCACCGCATTCACGCTCGGACACAGCATCACGCTCACCGCAGCGGTGCTCGGCGTCGCGAGCGTACCCTCGCGACCCGTCGAGGTGCTGATCGCGGTGAGCGTGCTGGTGCTCGCCGTCGAGCTCGCACGCGGCGACGACGCGCGCACGCGCTTCCGCCGCGCGCCGTGGCTCGTCGCCCTCGCCTTCGGCCTGCTGCACGGCTTCGGCTTCGCCGGCGCGCTCGCCGAGACCGGCCTGCCACCGGGCGAGGCCCCCCTCGCGCTGCTCTCGTTCAACGTCGGTATCGAGCTCGGGCAGCTCGTGTTCGTCCTGGTGCTGCTCGGCGTCGCGCGGATCGCCGCGCACCGCCTGCCGCAGGGCGGTGCAGACGGCGTGCGGCACGCCGTCGTCTACGCGATGGGCATCCTCGCCGCGTTCTGGTGCCTCGAGCGCGCCGCGCTCTGGCTCGCCTGAGCGCGCATCGGCCGGCGAGCGGATCGGCCGCCGGCGCGCCGGCACCGTCAAGTACCGCGGACGCGTGCCAGGAAGTCGATCACCACCTGCGCCAGCTCGGCGCCGCGGTCCTCCTGCAGGAAGTGGCCGCCGCCGCGGATCGTCGTGTGCGGCTGCCCCTGCGCGCCCGGGACGCGCTTCTCGAGCGCCCGGTTGCCGCCCTTGTTGAACGGATCCATGTCGCTGAACGCGCACAGCAGAGGGCGCTCGAAGCGCTCGAGCGACGTCCACGCCGCGAGCTGGTCGGGCACCGCGGGGTTCTCCGGGGTGAGCGGGATCAGGGCCGGGAAGCTCTTCGCCGCCGCCTTGTAGCTCTCGTCGGGGAACGGCGCGTCGTAGGCCGCGATCTCGGCCTCGGTGAGCCCGCCCGTGCAGCCCATGCTGATCATCCGCCCGACCGGGAACTCCTTCATGGCGCGCGCCGTCTCGGGCCACTTGCGCAGGTCCTCGCTCACCGGCGCGTCGCCGACCGGCATGCCGGTGTTCGCCGCCACGACGCTCGCAAAGCGCTCCGGCAGCTCCGCGACCAGGCGCAGCCCGATGATGCCGCCCCAGTCCTGGCAGACGAGGTGCACGTCGCGCAGGTCGAGCGCCTCGAACAGCGCGGCGCGCATCCACGCGACGTGGCGCGCGACCGTGTAGTCCTCCTGGCGCGCCGGCTTGTCGGAGCGGCCGAGGCCGACGAGATCCGGCGCGACGCAGCGGTAGCCCGCCGCGACCAGCGGCGGGATCATCTTGCGGTACAGGTACGACCACGAAGGGTTGCCGTGCATGAGCAGCACGAGCGGCGCGCCTGTCGAGGCCCCGTCTGGTCCCGCGTCCGGATTCTCGTCCGGTCCCTCGTCGAGGTGGTGCACGCGCAGGGTGCCGCCCTCGCCGTCGGGAACGGTCACGTAGTGCGGCGCGAACGGGAACCCGGGCAGGTTCGCGAAGCGCTCGTCGGGGGTGCGCAGGACGTCCATCGGAGAGCCTCCGTCGCGGCGCGCGATCGTTTGCGCGCCCGCGTCAAGTGGCATACCTTCTGCCACTACCATCGCTCGGAGGCAAGGAGAGGAACGCATGGAGATCGCGGGACGGGTCGCGGTCGTGACCGGCGCCGCATCGGGCATCGGGCTCGGCCTCGCGGAGCGCTTCGTCGCGGAAGGCATGTCGGTGGTGCTCGCCGACGTCGAGCGCGACGCGCTCGGGCGCGCCGTCGAGCGCCTCGCCGCCGGCGGCGCGAAGGTCATCGGCGTGCCGTGCGACGTCGGCGACCCGGCGCAGGTGGCCGCCTTGCGCGACCGCGCGCTCGCGGCGTTCGGCGCGGTGCACGTGCTGTGCAACAACGCCGGCGTCGCGTCGGGTCGGCCGAGCCTCAAGACGAAGCCCGAGGTGTGGCGCTGGATCGTCGACGTGAACCTGCTCGGCGTCGCGTACGGCATCCACGCCTTCGCGCCGCTCATGGTGGCGCAGGGCGTCGGGCACATCGTCAACACCGCGTCGGAGGCGGGCCTTGCGGCCTCGGGCCTCCTCGGCCCGTATCACGCGACCAAGTACGCGGTGGTCGGCCTCTCGGAGTCGCTGTCGCTCGAGCTCGCCGGGACCGGCGTCGGCGTGTCGTGCCTGTGCCCGGAGCTGGTCGACACGAGGATCTTCGAGGCGACGCGCAACGCGCCGCGGGCACTCGGCCTGCCGCCTCCGGTCGCGATCCCGATGGCGCAGATCGAGCAGCTGATGAGCAGCCGCGCGCTCCGTCCGGCCGACGTCGCGGCGCGCGTCGTCGAGGCGATCCGCGACGACCGCTTCTGGATCCTCACGCACGAGATCTCGTGGCGGCGGCTGAAGCAGCGCAACGCCGACCTCGAAGCCGGCCGCAACCCGCAACCCCCGGTGCAGTCGTGACCGGACTCGTGGTCTGGTCGCTGGGCCTCGTCGCCTATCTCGCGTTCCGGCGCTGGTACGACCTGCCCCGTCCGCCGCTCACGCCCGCCGAGATCGACGACTTCCTCACCCGCGTGCCGGCGCACGCACGCGAGAACGCGCAGGAGATGGCGTCGCTGCGCGAGTTCCTCGCCGGCGACGACGGGCGCGAGTTCGCGATGCTGAACCTCGTGAAGCTCGCCGACCAGCCGGTGCCGCATCCCGAGACCGGCGTACCGACGCCTCCGATGCAGCTCCTCGAGGGCTACACGCGCGTGTTCTTCCGCGCGATCGTACGCAAGGCCTGTCACCCGGCGATCGCGGCGCGCAAGATCGGCGGCTACGTCGACAGCTGGAACGTGCCGGACGACCCGGGCTGGTCCATCGTCGGCTACATCCGCTACCGGAGCCGGCGCGACATGATCGAGGTGGTCACCGACCCGCGCTTCGCGAACGCCCACCTCTTCAAGATCGCCGCGACGGCGGTGACCTTCTCGTTCCCGACCGAGCCGCGGATCCTGGTGTTCGTCAGCCCGCGCGTCAGCGTCGGTCTGCTGATCGCGCTCGCGACGGCGCTCGCGCACCTCGCGCTCCGGTGATTCGACGATGAAGCGCGCGGCTGCCCGCCCAGACTAGACGCGGCGGGTCGCGCGCGCCTTCGTCGCCGGCAGCAGCGCAGCGATCGTCGTCTCGAGGACGGCGGTCGCGGACTTGACGGAGAGCTGGCGGTCGAAGCGCAGGCGCTCCCAGGCCTCGAACGAGGTCGCGAGGTCGACCGCCTCGACCACCGTCGCCGGCGCGCCGGAGAGCTCCGGGAGCCAGCGCAGCAGGTCCGCGCGCAGCTCGCGCTGCAGGTTCAGGTGCCGGCCCTGCAGGAAGCCCGAGCGCCAGCGCACCAGGTTGCCCGAGCGCTTGTACGGCGCGATGCGCTCGAAGAAGGCCGCACGCGCCCGCGCGAGGTTCGCCGTGCGCTGCGCGGCGGTTCCGCTCCGGTCCGGGGTCGTGAGAAGCGGCCGCGCCTCGCCCTCGAGGCGCGCGTCCATCGCCCGGTGCAGGGTCTCCATCTCGGAGAAGTGGCGAAAGACGCTCCGCACGCCGACGCCGGCGCGCTCGGCGACCTGCTGCACGGTCGGCTGCAGCACGCCGGAGCCGACCAGGTCCATCAGGGCGGCGACGATCGCCTCGCGGCTTCGCACGCCGCGACGGACGCGGCCGTCGGAGGCGGCGATCGAATCAGGCTCGGGAGAGAGCTTCATGGCGTGGGGATGTTGGCAGATCGCGGCCGCGACTTCGAGCACGCTGCCGTGCGGGCCGCCGGCCGCAGCCGCCGCGCCTCGCGGGGTTGACGGTACGCGACTATGGGCATACGTACTGCCACAATCATGCGCGCGGGCGGGGAATCGCGGCGCGAGGGAGGAACGGCGTGATCGACTTCTCCGTGCGACGGGACGACTGGCGAGTCGGGCGCTTCACGCGAGGCGCGCTGCCGGAGCGCCTCGCGCCGGGCGAGGTGCTGCTCGAGGTCGACCGCTTCGCGCTGACGGCGAACAACGTGTCGTACGCGCTCACCGGCGACCTGCTCGGCTACTGGAAGTTCTTTCCGGCCGACGACGGCTGGGGCCGGATCCCGGTGATGGGTTTCGGCGACGTGCTCGACTCGGCCCATCCCGACGTTCGTCCCGGCGAGCGCGTATTCGGATTCTTCCCGATGTCGAGCCACCTCGTGGTCAGCGCAGGCGATGCGGGCCGCGCGCACTTCGTCGACGAGTCCCCGCACCGGAGCGACACCGCCCTCGCCTACCGGCAGTATCTCCGCGTCGCGACGGACCCGCACCACGACCCGGCGCGCGAGGATGCGATCCTGCTCCTGCGCGGCCTCTTCCTCACGTCGTTCCTGGTCGACGACTTCCTCGGCGAGCAGGACGTGTTCGGCGCACGCACCGTCGTCGTCTCGAGCGCGTCGAGCAAGACGGCGATCGCGCTCGCCTTCTGCCTCGCCCGGCGCGGCGGCGTCGAGGTCGTCGGGCTCACCTCGGCGCGCAACCGCGACTTCGTCGCCGGCCTGGGCTGCTACGCGCGCGTGCTCGCCTACGACGAGGTCGCGAGCCTCGACGCCGGCAATCCGTGCGTGTTCGTCGACCACTCGGGCGACGGCGACGTCGTCGGCGCGGTCCACCGGCACCACGGCGACGCGCTGCGCCACAGCGCGATCGTCGGCGCGACGCACTGGAGCGGCAAGCGTCCCGCGAAGAACCTGCCCGGCCCGGCGCCGGCCTTCTTCTTCGCCCCCGCGCAGCTCGAGAAGCGTCGCGCCGAGTGGGGGCAAGCAGGCTTCGACGCTCGCCTCGGCGAGGCCTGGCGCGGCTTCGTCGACTTCTCCGACCGCTGGCTACGGGTCGTGCGCGGCAGCGGTCCGACCGACGTCGAGCGCGTGTACCACGATGTGCTGGAAGGACGCGCGCGTCCCGACGAGGGACACGTCCTGTCGCTGCGCGCGACCGCGCCATGACCCGCCGCGAGCCGCGCCGCGACCCACGGCCGACGAAGGAGCCCACGATGAACGTCGAGAACCGCGTCTACCCCGACCCCGAGCAGATGGCCGAGCTGCAGCAGCCGGGCAGCGGCGGCCCGATCGTGATGGTGAACCTGATCAAGTTCCGCGACCGCGCCGCGTACCCCGACGGCCGCGACGCCGACCTGAGCGGCCGCGACGCATATCATCGCTACGGAGCCGCGTTCGCCCCGATGCTGCGGGCGGCCGGCGGACGGATCGTCTACGCGGGCGACGTGACCTTCCTGATGCTCGGCCGCGTCGAGACGCCGTGGGACGAGGTGGCGCTCGCCGAGTACCCGAGCCGCGCGGCCTTCCTCGCGGTGATGAGCAGCCCCGCGTACCGCGAGATCGCGGTGCATCGCTCGGCCGGGCTCGCGGGACAGCTCAACATCGAGACGGTGCCGAGCGCCTTCGCGCGCGACCTCGTCGCCCGCTGATTCCGGCCACGCCCCGCGAGCGTCGTCCCGTGTCGTCGCGCCTCCTGCCACCGTCGAGCAACGCCCAGTACACGGGCGCGACCTGGGCCGCACGCCTCCTCGCCGTCCTCGCCGTGCTGACGATCGTGCCGGGCGCGATCCACAGCTTCCTGCCGGACGGCGGCGCGGGCAGCATCGCCGGTCTCGACCTCGAGACCGGCGGTGCGGCCATCGTCGCGCTCTTTCACTGGGCGGGTCCGACCCAGGTGGCGTTCGGCGCGATGATGCTCGCGGCGGCGCTCCGCTACCGCCCGCTCGTCCCTCTGCTGTTCGCGCTGCTGCTCTTCGAGCGCGGCGTGCACGCGCTGCACGCGTGGGCCGGCGGCGCACCGCCGAGCGGCCACCGACCACCGGAGCACTACGCCGTGCTCGTGGCGCTCCCGCTGATCGCCGTCGGGCTCCGGGCGTCGCTGCGCGGCCGCGCACGAGCCCGCAGCGTCGACGACTGACGTCTGCAACCGGCTTCGCCGGCCGGCACCTACTGCACCTTCACCTTCACGGTGCTCGCCTTCGCGGCGTCGCTCTTCGGCACCCGGATCTCGAGCACGCCGTCGGCGAGCTTCGCCACCGCCTTGTCGGCCTTCACCTCGACGGGCAAGTCGATCACCCGCGACACCGAGCCGAAGCTGCGCTCGCTGCGATGGTAGTCGCCCTGCTCGACCTTCTCCTCGCGCGACTTCTCGGCCTTGATCGTCACCGTGTCGGCGGCGACCGCGACGTCCACCTGCTCGCGGGTGACGCCCGGGATCTCCGCCTTCACGACCACGTCGTCGCCGCTCTCGAAGACGTCGATCTTGGCGAGCCGCGGCGCCTCCGCGAAGGCGGGCTCGAGGTGACGGCGCAGCCGCGCCGGCCAGCGGAAGCCGCGGTCGAAGTCGTCGAACAGCTCCTCGAGCATCCGGTCGAACGCGAGCTCGCGAAAGGCCGGCCACGAACGCCCGCGCGCGGCGACCGCGGCGGGCTTCGCCGCCGTGACGGCTCGCTCTTGCTCCTTCGCCATCCTGGTTGCCGGCTCGCTCATGACGAGAACCTCCGGCCCGCATCGGCGCGGGCAGCTTATGGAGCGCCGCGACCGGCGCCCCGGTCTTCCTTCGAAGCCACGAAGCAAGGCGCTCGCCAGCGAGGTGGCGGCCGCTCCCCCCGCGCGGACGGGCGGAGCATCGCCGCTCGTTTGCACGCGCGAGAAAGCGCGTTGCAGCGCCGTCGCACGCCTGCGCATCGGGGCACGCCGCGGGCGCGGCGAATCAGCCGTCGGTGCGCGCGTCGGTCGCGTAGAGCACACCGCGCCGCACGAGCCACTTCTCGATCTCCACCGCGACGAAGACGACGCCCGACAGCAGGACGCACGCAAGCAGCTCGAGTGCCGAGAGCGGCTGCGTCGCGAACACCTGCTGCAGCGCCGGCACGTAGATCGTCGCGCACTGCAGCGCGAACGTCAGCACCACCGCCCCGAGCAGCCCGCGATTCGACCACAGCCCCTGGGCAAGGAGCGAGTCGCGCTCCGAGCGCACCGCCAGCACGTGTCCCATCTGCGACAGGGTGAGCACGGTGAAGGTCATCGTCTGCCAGTGCGCCGAGCCCGAGCCGATCGCCCACGCCTGCGTCCCGAGCGTCACGCCGCCGAGCAGCAGACCGACCCAGAGCGCGTGCTGCCAGAGGCCGTGCGCGAAGACGCTCTCTCCCGGCGGCCGCGGCGGACGACGCATCACGTCGCGCTCGGCGGGCTCGAGCGTGAGCGCGAGACCCGGCAGCCCGTCGGTCACCAGGTTCACCCAGAGGATGTGGATCGGCAGCAGCGGGATCGGCAGGCCGACGAGCGGTGCGAGAAAGATCGCCCAGATCTCTCCCGCGTTGCTGGTGAGCGTGTACTTCACGAACTTCTTGATGTTGTCGTAGATCCGGCGACCTTCGCGCACCGCCGCGACGATCGACGCGAAGTCGTCGTCGAGCAGCACCATGTCGGCCGCCTCGCGCGCGACGTCGGTGCCGCCGCGCCCCATCGCGACGCCGATGTCGGCGCGCTCGAGCGCCGGCGCGTCGTTGACCCCGTCGCCGGTCATCGCGACCAGCTCGCCGCGCGCCTGCAGCGCCGCGACGATCTGGATCTTCTGCTCGGGGGCGACGCGCGCGTAGACGCGGACGTCCGCGACCCGGTCGTGCAGGACCGCGGCCGGCATGCGCGCGAGCTCCGGACCGCTCACCACCCGGCCGGCGTCGCCCGAGGCCTCGCGCTCGTCCAGGATGCCGATACGCGCGGCCACCGTACGCGCCGTCGCGTGGTGGTCGCCGGTGATCATGACCACGTGGATCCCGGCCGAGCGGCAGAGCTCCACCGCACGCGCGGCCCCGGCCCGCGGCGGATCGATGAGCCCGACGAGGCCCACGAAGCTCATGTCGCGCTCGAGGTCGTCGGCGGTCGGCTCGGCCGAGACCGTGTCGATCTCGCGGCAGGCGAACGCGAGCACGCGCAGGCCACGCGCCGCCATCGCCGCCGCCTCCGCGAGCACCGCCGCCGCGTCGAGCGCTGCCGCGCCGGAGACCGCCTGCCGGCGCACACAGACCGGCAGGACCTGCTCGGGAGCGCCCTTGGTGAAGACGACGACGCGACCCGCGCCGTCGTCGTGGACGGTCGTCATCCGTGCCCGCTCCGAGGAGAAGGCGATCTCGGCGACGCGCGGCAGGCGGGCCTCGAGCTCGCGCTTCGCGCAGCCCGCCCGCGCCGCCGCGACCAGCAGCGCGACCTCGGTCGGGTCGCCGGTGCCGTCGCCGTCGCCCGCCGGCGCGGCGTCGTTGCTGAGCGCGAGCGCGTTCAGCAGCAGCGCCCACGGCGCGGTCGCCGCAGCGGCCTCGGGCAGCGCTGCCGTCGCGCTGCCGTCCACCCAGAACGCCTCGGCTCGCAGGCGGTTCTCGGTCAAGGTGCCGGTCTTGTCGGAGCACACGTAGGTCACCGACCCCAGCGTCTCGACCGCCGGCAGGCGTCGGATCAACGCGCTGGCGCGCACCATCTTGCGCGCGCCGAACGCCAGCGCGACCGTCACGACCGCCGGCAGCGCCTCGGGGATCGCCGCGACCGCGAGGCTGACGGCGGTCATGAGCATCAGCAGCGGCTCCTCGCCGCGCAGCAGCCCGGTGACGAAGATCACCGCGCACAGCGCGAGGACGGCGAGCGCGAGACGGCGGCCGAAGCGTGCGAGACGACGCTGCAGGGGCGTCGTCGACTCGCGGTCGTCGCCGAGGAGCGCCGCTACCGTGCCGAGCTCGGTGCGCATGCCGGTCGCGACCACGATGCCCACGCCGCGTCCGTAGGTGACCAGCGTCCCCTTGTAGGCGAGGCTCGTGCGGTCGCCGATCGGCACGTGCTCGTCGGCGAGCGCACCGGTCTGCTTCTCGACCGGCTGCGACTCCCCGGTGAGCGCCGCCTCGTCGACGCGCAGCTGCACCGCCTCGACGAGCCGCAGGTCGGCGGGCACCGCGCTGCCCGCCTCGAGCAGCACGACGTCACCCGGCACCAGCTCCTCGCCCGCGACGACGATCGCGCCGCCGTCGCGCCGGACGCGCGCGTGGGGCGCGACGAGCGCCTTCAGCGCCAGCACGGCACGCTCTGCGCGGTACTCCTGCACGAAGCCCAGCACCGCGTTGAGCGTCAGGATGACCGCGATCGCGATCGCGTCCTGCGGCTCGCCCAGCGCGCCGGCGACCACCGCGGCCGCGAGCAGCACCAGCACCATGAAGTCGCCGAGCTGGTCCAGCAGCATCCGGAGCGGACCGCGACGCGGCCCCTCCTCGATGCGATTCCACCCGGCGCGCGCGCGCCGCGCAGCCACCTCCGCGGCCGGGAGCCCGCGCTCGACGTCGACCGCGAGCACCGCGCTCGTGTCGTCGACCGTCATCGCGTGCCACGGAAGCCGCCCCGCGGCATCGTCGGGCAGCGCCGTCCCCGCGCTCGTGCTCAAGCCGCGCGCGTGCGCCGGCCGGGGAGTCTCTTCGCCGCCGCCTTGCCGATCGTGAGCACCGGCACGGGCGCGTGACGGACGACCTTCTCGGCGACGCTGCCGACGAGGAGGTGCGACAGCGCGCCGCGCCCGGTGGTCGCCATCACGATCACGTCGGCGTCCTTCGCCGCCGCCAGGATCGCGTCGAGCGGAGCCGCCACCACGACCTCCGAGCGCACGCTCCCCTTCCTTCTGTCGCCCCACACCCCGTCGACGATCCTGGCGAGCCGCTTGCGCTCGGACGCGACCAGATCGTCGGGCGGGAACCAGATCGGGCCACCCGGCGGGCGGATGCCGGCGAGCGAGCTCACCGGCTCGAGCGCACACAGCACCGACACCGCGCCGTCGCCCTCGGACGCGAGGTCGCAGGCCACGGCGAGCGCGCGCCGCGACTGCGGCGAGAAGTCGAACGGCACGAGGATGCGTCGAAAGAGCTTGTCCATGTCCCCTCCGTGAGCAAAGGCGCGGCCAGCGGATGCTGCCCGATCGATCCGGTCGCCCGGACGCCGCAGGTTGCCCGATCACGCCTCGTGCAGCCAGTGCGCGCGTCTCGGGGCTCGCCCGTCCCGACGCTCCCGACGCCCTGAGCGCGCCCGCTCGGCGGTGCTTGCGGCCCGGCCCGGCTCGCTTGTAAGGCGAGAGGCGTGAGCGCCGCGATCTTGATCGCCGACGACGAGCCCGGCGTCCGCGAGAGCCTCGCCGAGGTCCTGCGCGACGCCGGCCACGACGTCACCACCGCGGTCGACGGCTCGGCCGCGCTGCGCGCGCTCGAGGAGCGCGACTTCGCGGTCGTCGTGACCGACATCCGCATGCCGGGCGCGGACGGCCTCGCCGTGCTGCGCCGGGCCTGCGAGCAGTCGCCGCAGACGGTCGTGCTGGTGATGACCGCGCATGCGAGCCTCGAGACCGCGGTCGAGGCACTGCGCGCCGGCGCCGCCGACTACGTCTTGAAGCCGGTCCTGTTCGACGACCTGCTCGCCAAGGTCGGGCGCATCCTCGAGCATCGCGAGCTCGTCTGGCAGACGCAGATGCTGCGCCGCGAGCTCGAGCAGCACGTCGACCTCGACCTGGTCGGCAAGAGCCCGGCGATGCGCGAGGTGCAGAAGCTGCTCGGCAAGGTCGCACCGACCGGCAGCACGGTGCTGATCACCGGCGAGAGCGGCACCGGCAAGGAGGTCGTGGCGCGCGCGATCCACCAGGCGAGCCCGCTGCGCAGCAAGATCTTCCTGCCGGTGAACTGCGCGGCGATCCCCGAGTCGCTGCTCGAGAGCCAGCTCTTCGGCCATCTGCGCGGCTCGTTCACCGGTGCCGTCACCTCGCAGGAGGGGCTCTTCAGCCGCGCGCGCGGCGGCACCATCTTCCTCGACGAGATCGGCGACATGCCGCTCGGGCTGCAGTCGAAGCTGCTGCGCGTCGTCGAGTCGCGCGAGATCCTGCCGGTCGGCGCGACCACGCCCGTCAAGGTAGACGTGCGACTGGTCGCCGCGACCAACCGCGATCTGCGCAAGATGGCCGACGAGGGAACGTTCCGCGAGGACCTCTACTACCGGCTGAACGTGGTCAACGTGCACCTGCCGCCGCTGCGCGAGCGACGCGAGGACATTCCGGGGCTGATCGACTTCCTGATCCAGCGCCACCGGCGCGAGCTGAAGCGGCCGTTCAAGGGCGTCGACAACGCTGCGCTGAAGCTGCTCATGTCGCAGCCGTGGAAGGGCAACGTGCGCGAGCTCGACAACGTGATCGAGCACGCGATGATCGTCGGCGAGTCGGACTGGATCACCCTCGCCGACCTGCCGCGCGCCCTGCGCGACCAGGACGGCGCGCTCGCCAGCGTCGTGGGCGACGACCTGCGCGAGGCGCTGCGCGCCTACGAGAAGATCCACATCGAGTCGGTTCTGCGGCGCACCGCGAACGACAAGCGGGTCGCGGCCGAGCGGCTCGGCCTGTCGCTGTCGTCGCTGTACCGCAAGATCGAGGAGCTGAGCATCGTCCTTGAAGGATGACGATCGAGAGGGGCCCGATCGCGACGCGGGCGGCGCGGCGTCGCTGCGTCGCGCCCTCGGCCTCGATCCGGTGCACACGGCCGAGCGCCTCGCCTTCTACGAGCTCGGACCGCGCGACGAGGAGCACCTCGCCGAGCTGGCGGCGGTCTGCGACCCGCAGCTCGACGAGATCATCGCCGACTTCTACGCGCACCTGCTGCGCTTCCCCCACCTCGAGCAGATGCTGCGCGCCCAGCCGGGCCGCGTGACGCGGCTGCAGGGCCTGCAGAAGGACTACTTCCGGCAGATCACGCGCGGGCACCTCGACACCGACTACGTCGAGAGCCGGCTGCGCGTCGGCAACACGCACCAGCAGATCGGGCTCCGCCCCGAGTGGTACATCGGCGGCTTCGGCTTCCTCCTGCGCCGCTACCTCGACGCGATCTACGTCGCGCGCGGCGCGGAGGACGGCCTCGTTCCCGAGGCGGCGTCCCTGATCAAGGCGGTGTTCCTCGACATGTCGCTGGTGCTCGACACCTACATCCAGGGCGGCTTCGTCGATCGCGAGTCGGCCGCGCGCATGCAGGAGGCCACCGCGATCGCCGAGGAGGCGCTGCGCGTCAAGCAGGAGACCGAGCGCCTCAAGGACGACCTCACCAGCATGGTGGTGCACGACCTCAAGAACCCGGTGAACGGGATCGCCATGCTGACGCAGCTCGCGCTGCGCAAGAGCGCGGGACTGCCCGAGGGCCACGTCGGCTATCTCAAGCAGATCGAGCGCACCTGCAGCGAGATGATGCGCCTCATCCAGAACCTCCTCGAGATCGCCAAGATCGAGGAGGGCAAGATGCCGGTCGAGTACGCAGCGGTGTCGGTCGGCGAGCTGATGGCGGAGGTCTGCGCCGAGTTCGGCCCGGTCGCCGACGAGCGCGGCTGCGCGCTCGAGCTGAGCGTGGCGGACGATCTCCCGGCGCTGCTCACCGACCGCGCGCTGCTCAAGCGCGTCCTCGCGAACCTGGTCAACAACGCGCTGCGCCACAGCGGCAGTCCCGCGGTGCGCCTCGTCGCGGCGATCGACGCCGCCGCCCCCGACGCCGTCATCCTGAGCGTCACCGACCGCGGCGCCGGCTTCCTCGCCGCGGACCTGGCCGCCGTGTTCGAGAAGTTCCGCAGCGTACGGCGCTCGCCGACCAGCGCGCCGGTCGCCGACACCGGGCTCGGCCTGCCCTTCTGCAAGCTCGCGGTCGAGCTCATGGGCGGACGGATCGGCGTCGAGAGCACGCCGGGGGTCGCGACGACCTTCTGGATCAGGCTACCCCGCCCGGCCTGATCGCTGCCGGCCGGCGCGCCGGATCGGGCACCACCAGCACGGGGTGCGGCGCGTAGCGCATCACCCGGTCGGCGACGCTGCCGAGCAGCGTCGTGCGGACCGGCGACGCGCCGTGCGTGCCGATCACGATCACGCCCGGCGGGCTCGCCGCCGCGACGCGCAGGATCTCGCGCGCCGGATCGCCCGGACGCAGCACGCTGCGGACCTGCACGCCGAGCGCCTCGAGCTCACGCCGGCAGCGCTCGAGCTCGCGCCGTGCTCGCTCGCGTCGCGCGACCCCGGCCTCGCTCGGCGGCGCCGTCTCGGGGCCCTCGTCGACGTGCAGCAGCACCACCTCCTGCCCGAGCCGACGCGCCAGGGTGGAGGCCAGATCGAGGGCGAGCCCCGACGCCACCGAGAAGTCGGTGGCGACGAGGATGGGTCCGAGCTCGACCATCGAGCGACATCAAGCAATGCCCACACCACCCCGAAGAGAAGCGTATGGCACGTCTCGCCAGCAGGACGGGAGGCACGCCGCCTCGCGCTTCGCAGGGCTCGGAATCGACCGACGGCGCGTTTTCCAGGGCTGCGACGGACGGCCCCGCACGCCGCCGTCCGAGGCAGGCACCGAGCGGCTCTTCATCGCTGTGTCGTGGGCGAAGCCCATCGACACTCGGCCCGCGACCACGGAGATGTCCGGCTCGGGAAGCCCGCAGCGCGCGACGGACCACCGCGGCACGACCGTTGCACAACCCATGAGCGTCGCCAGGGCGACCGAAGGAAGGGCAACGCATGCTGAACGTCGGAAACGTCTGCTCGCGCGACGTCGACCTCGCGGATCTCGACGAGAGCGCGCACGAGGCCGCGAAGCGGATGCAGGCGCGGCGCGTCGGAACGCTCGTCGTGCTCGACGACGACCGCCGCCCCTGCGGCATCGTCACCGACCGCGATCTCGTGGTACGCGTGCTCGCCACCAGCAGCGATCCCCGCACCAGCCTCGTGCGCGACCTGGCCTCGCGCCCGGTGCACGTGCTGCGCGAGGACGCGGCCCTCGCGGACGCGGTGCGGGCGATGCGCGCACGGAGCTGCCGTCGGATGGTCGTGGTCGACGACGCCGGTCGGCTCGCCGGCATCGTCACCCTCGACGACCTGCTCGCGGTGATGGCCGAGCAGATGCGCCTGGTCGCAGGACTGCTCGAATCCGAGGCGCCGCACGCGCTCGAGGGCGAGCTGCGACTCGGCTGCTGAGGGGAAACGATCATGCTCGCAGCGCCCGCAACCCTTCCCGTCGCGACCCGCCTCACGGGTGGCGATCCGCACGGCCTCGCTCCGTCGCAGTGGGCGGACCGGCTCGGCGCGTCGTCGCCGCCGGAGCTTCGCTTGATGGCCGCCGTCATGATCGACGCGATCCGCGACTTCCGCCACGCCGGCGACACGTGCGGCCCTCGTGCACGCGAGCTGGCGCGTCTCGCGACGCGCTGGATCCTCTCGACCGACGCGAGCTGGCCGTTCTCCTTCGAGAGCATCTGCGCGGTGTTCGACGTCGAGGCGGGCGACCTGCGCCGTACCCTGCTGCGCGAGCGCGCGCTCGGCACCGGACGTCGCCCGAGGCGCCACCGCCACAACATGGTCCTGAGCGGCGTGCGGCCGGCGGCGCACCGCGTCGCGGCCGCGGAGCGCGCCGAGAGCACCCGGGCGACCGAGGTCGCGTAGCCCGCCAGCGCGGACGCGCGGTCGGAGAGCACCGCGCAGAATCCATCTTCCGTCACGTGCGCGCGCGGGGGATCCTCCGCCATCGCGCCAGCCGTGCCCGAGACGGCTGCCGAGCGCCGGAACCGACGGAGGGGGCTCAGTGAAAGCGATGGTCCTGCGCAACGTCTGCGATCTGCGACGCAACCTGCAGCCGCTCTCGCTCGGCATCGTGCCCGATCCCGAGCCCGGGGCGAGCGATCTGCTGCTCGAGGTGAAGGTGTGCGGCGTCTGTCACACCGAGATCGACGAGATCGAGGGGCGCACGCCGCCGCGCCGCCTGCCGATGGTCCTCGGGCACCAGGTGGTCGGCACGGTGCTCGCCCGCGGCGACGAGGTGTCGCGAGTCGCCGAGGGAACGCGCGTCGGCGTCGCGTGGATCCACTCCGCCTGCGGCACCTGCCGGCACTGCCTCGCGGGCAACGAGAACCTCTGCCCCGACTTCGTCGCGACCGGGCGTGACGTCGACGGCGGCTACGCGCAGCGCATGATCGTGCCCGAGCGCTTCGCGCACCCGATCCCCGACGCGCTGAGCGACGAGAGTGCGGCGCCGCTGCTGTGCGCGGGCGCGATCGGCTACCGCTCGCTGCGCCTCGCCGGCGTCGGCAACGGCAAGCGACTCGGCCTCACCGGCTTCGGCGCGTCGGGTCACCTCGTCCTGGCGATGGCGCTGCGCCGCTATCCGTTCATGGAGGTGTTCGTCTTCGCGCGCAATCCGGAGGAGCGCGCCTTCGCGCAGGAGCTCGGCGCGGCGTGGACTGGCGACACCGCCGCCGTGCCTCCGGTCAAGCTCGACGCGATCATCGACACGACGCCCGCGTGGACGCCGATCCTGCGCGCGCTCGAATGCCTCGAGCCCGGCGGGCGTCTGGTGGTGAACGCGATCCGCAAGGAGGACGCCGACCGCACCGCGCTCGAAGGCCTCGACTACGCACGGCACCTCTGGCTCGAGAAGGAGGTGAAGAGCGTCGCCAACGTGACCCGCGGCGACGTGCGCGAGTTCCTGACGCTCGCGGTCGAGATGGGCATCCAGCCGGAGGTGAAGGAGTTCGCGCTCGAGGACGCGAACGAGGCGATCCTGGACGTCAAGCGCGGCGTCGGCCGCGGCGCACGCGTGCTGCGCGTCGCGGCCTGAGCCCTGCCGTCACGCGGGGCCCGGCGAGCGCCAGGCCTGCGGCTGCCAGCCCGCCGTGCCGGGATCGCACGTCGCGTCGGGCGTCTCGGCGGTCGCTTCCTGCGGTACCCACGCCTCCGACGCCGCCGCTCCGGCACCCACGCGCCGCGCGTTCGCCAGCACGGCGAGCGAGCTGGTGAGCATGGCGAGCGCCGCGAGCAGCGGCGTCAGCGCGCCGGTCGCCGCCAGCACCACCGCGACCGCGTTGTAGCCGAACGCCCACGCGAGGTTCTGCCGCGCCACCCGACGCACGCGGCGCGCGTGCGCGACCAGCCACACGACCGCGCCCGGACCGCCCCCGAGGACCACGACGTCGGCGGTGAGCCGTGCGAGGTCGGTCGCACCCGCGACCGCGATGCCGAGATCGGCCGCGGCGAGCGCCGGCGCGTCGTTGATGCCGTCGCCGACCATGAGCACGGCGTCGCGCGACGACGGGAGCGCCGCACGGAGAGCGCGTAGCTCGCGCAGCTTGCCGGCCGGATCGAGGTTCGACACGACGTCCCGCGCGGCGACGACCTCGGGCACGATCGCTCCCACCGCGTGATCACCGGACAGCACCGTCACCGGCACGCCGAGCGTCGCGAGACCCTGTACCGCCTCGGCCGCATCGCGGCGTGCGCGCTCGACGAAGCGCAGCAGGGCGAGGCGGCGCGCGCCGCACGTCACGACCGCGAGCGAGCCGGCATCGACCACGCCGGCGGGAGCGGGGGCCGCCGCGGTGTCGTGCGCCGCCGCGGCGACGCGCCCGACGAAGAGATCGCGTCCGTCGACGACGCCACGAACGCCGCGTCCCGGAACCACCCGGACCTCGCTCGCCGGACGCGGCACGACGTCGCGCTCGTGCGCCGCCGCGAGCACGGCGCGTGCGAGCGGGTGCGCGAGGCCGAGCTCGAGGCCCGCCACCGCGGCGAGGAGCGCACGCGCGTCGATCCCGGCGCCGGCCTCGAGGCGCAGCTCGACGAGGTGCGGCACCGGCTCGGTGAGCGTTCCCGTCTTGTCGAACACGACGCGCGCCGCCTGCGCGGCACGCTCGAGCACGGAGGCGCTGCGCACCACGACGCCGCGCCGGGCGGCGCGCGCGAGTCCCGCCGCCACCACGACCGGCGTCGCGATGCCGAGCGCGCACGGGCACGCAACCACCAGCACCGAGACGGCGACCAGCACGCCCACCTCGACGCCGGCGCGCGCCGTCCACCAGACACCCGCGCCGAGCGCGATCGCGAGCACGACGGGCACGAGCGCGGCCGCGACCGCGTCGGCCAGGCGCTCGGCGGGCGAGCGCTCGCGTCGCGCGCCGTCGATCAGTGCCGCGATCCGCGCCGCAGCGCTCGCCGCCGCCGGCGCCGTCGCGCGCACCCGCAGGCGGCCGTCGATGCTGCACGTGCCGCCCGCCACCTCGCTTCCCGCGCCCTTCGCCACCGGGCGGCTCTCGCCGGTGAGCGCCGACTCGTCGACCAGCGCCTCGCCGTCGACGACGATGCCGTCGGTCGGGAAGGCGGCGCCGGGCGCGACCTCGACGACGTCGCCCGGCAGCAGCGCGGCGAGCGGCACCTCCTCGATGCCGCCGACGCCGATACCCGAGGCGACGACTCGCCGCGCCGTCGCCGGCTGCGGCGACAGCACGGTGCGGATCGCGCGCCCCGCCTCGGCGCGCGCGCGCGCCTCGAGCCACCGCCCCGCGGTCACGAAGACGAGGAGCATCACCGCGGTGTCGAAGTAGACCTCGCTGCGGCCGGCGACCAGGTTGCGCAGCGACAGCCCGTACGCCGCCAGCACCGCGAGCATCACCAGCAGGTCGCTGCCGGCGCGTCCGCGACGCAGCGCCGCGCACGCCGCGGCGGCGATCGGGCCACCGAGGATCGCGAGCACCGGCAGGGCGAAGCACGCGGCGAGCACCCGCAGCAGCGCGAACAGAGGCCCGTCGAGCGCCTCGCTGCTGCCGCCGTACACGTGCGGCACCCAGCTCGACATGCTGGTCATCATCACGTTCATCGCGAAGAAGACCGCGATGCCGAGCCGCACCAGCAGGCTCCCCGCCGCGCCGGCGTCGCCGCGCGCGCGCGTCACCTGCATCGCCAGCAGGCAGCCGACGCAGCAGAACCGTCCCGGCTCGCCGGCGACGGTGCCGCGCACCGGGGAACGGCCGAGCGGCAGGCCACAGTGCGTGCAGCCGCCGTCCACGGCGCTCACTCGATCAGGTTGACGATCAGGTAGGCCGCCCCGAACACCAGGAAGGCGATCCACATCAGCCCGATCCACCACGGCGCGGGATTCGACTCGTACGCCTGGTAGCGGTCGTCGAGGATCTGGTCGGGGCGCGACGCGGTCGCGGCGCTCTCGGCCGGACCGGCGACGATCGGTCCGACCGCGGGCAGCGGCGGCAGCGCCGCGTCGCCGTCGTGCCCGCTCCTGCGCTCAGCCACGGCGCACCTCCGGCCCGAGCTCGCCACCGCGCTCGATCTCGTCGTCGAGCTCGAACATGCGGAACTTCGGCCGCTCGACGTCGCGGAAGCGGCCCGAGAACGCGGCCCACAGCGTGAGCAGCAGCAACGGCAGCATGCCCGCCAAGTACGTCGCGACCGACACCGCGCCGAAGCCGGCGACGTCGTCGTCGACGATGGTCATCGCGAAGTCGGCCATCTTGAAGACGAACGCGAGCCCGGCGACGGTCATGACGAGGATCGTCATGCCGAAGAGGACGAGGCCCTTGGTCGTGAGGCGCGTCTTCATCCCTGCCCTCCCAGACCCGCCTGCGCCGCGGTCGACGGACCACCGGGCTCCATGACCACGCCGTCCTTCACCCAGCTGCCGAGCCACTGCAGGTAGGCGACCACCGAAAGCGCGCGCTCGGTGGGGCGCCGGCTCTCGTCGAACAGCCACGGGTAGCCGGGCATCACCGAGTACGGCACCACGCTGCGCGGGTCGTAGAGGTGCGCCACGTGCCAGTCGTTCGACTTCTTGCCCGCCTCGCGCACCAGGTCGGGTCCGACGCGCCGCGTGCCGAAGAGGTGCGGCAGGTTCATCTCGTTCTGGTACTCGTTCGCCTCCGACACCGGGCCGAAGCGCAGGTCCTCGTTCGACACCGGGCGCACGAACTGCGAGTGGCAGTGCCAGCAGGCCTCGGCGACGTAGATGTCGCGGCCCTGCACCAGGGCGCGCGCGAAGCTCGCGGGATCGGGCTTGCCGAAGCTGCTCGCGAACTCGTCCGGGTAGTCCTCGGCGAGCTGCACGAACTCCGGCGGCACGGTCGCCGCGATCTCCTCGACCGTCCGCACCGGGACCTTGCGCAGCGTGATCATCGGCATCACGCCCTGCAGGAAGAAGCCGAGCAGGAAGGTCACCACGCCGGCGATCAGGAAGCTCGCACCGAAGCGTTCCATTCAGGCCGCCTCCGCCGGTACCGGTGCCGGCACCAGGCCCTCCTGCGGACGCCGCGCCGTCGCCCAGAGCGCGTAGAAGAAGAACAGCTGCCCGAGGATGATGATCAGCCCGGCGAGGCTCCGCACCCACCAGAACGGCATCGAGTCCATCACCGACTGCCCCCAGTGCGCGAGGCCGGCCCAGCCGAACCCCTGCACCAGACCCGCCGCGGTGAGGTCCACGATCATCAACGACAGCCCGGCGAGCGTCAGCCAGTAGTGCGCCGTGAGCAGCCGCGGATGCACCCAGGCGCGCCCCACCGCGCGCGGCCACAGCTCGACGAAGAAGCCGAAGATCCAGAAGCCGAACACGCCGAACATCACCATGTGCGCGTGCCCGACGACCCAGTCGGTGAAGTGGATCACCTTCTGGAAGGTGAGCGTGACCTGGAAGGCGCACTGCAGGCAGGTGAGGCCGTACATGACCATGCCGGTGTAGAACCAGCGGATCGCGAGGTTGCCGCGCACCGCCTCGGAGCGGCCGTGCAGGGTAGCGAAGAAGTTCACCAGCACCGTCAAGACCACGACCTCGATCGCGATCGTCGCGACCACCGCGCCGTACTGCGCGTACATCGGGATCGGGCTGAACAGGAAGTGGTGCACGCCCTGCATCGGGTAGAAGAAGGCGATGCCCCAAAAGCCGATGAGCGACAGCGCGTGGCTCCAGATCGGCTTGCGCAGCAGCAGCGGCACGAAGAAGTACATCAGACCCCAGCCGATCGGCGTGACGAAGAGACCGACCAGGTCGTGGATGAAGAGACCCGTGATCGCCGCGCCGGCCGTGCCCGGAACCCAGAACTGCGGCAGGTAGTTGCCCATGAAGTAGACGAGGCCGGTCCACGCGAACGCCGCGAGGAAGTACCAGAGCGTCACGTAGAGGCCGTGCTCCGCCGTGGTGACGATCGGAGCTGCCAGGTTCATCACCAGCAGCACGAGCCCGATCAGGATCAGCGGGTCGACGAAGATCGGCGTCTCGCCCCACTCGATCGCCTGCCCGAAGCCCGCGAGCTGGCCGACGACGGTGAGCACCATGCAGAGCTGCCAGGCGGCGAAGATCAGCCAGCCGAGGCGGTCCGAGAGGATCGGACGCCGCGTCAAGCGGGGGATCGCGAACAGCATGCCGCCGATGAAGGCGTTGGCGATGAAGCCGTACGCCGCCATGTTGGTGTGCACCATGCGCACGCGCCCGGGCGACAGCCACTCGATTCCCGCGAACGGGTAGAGGTTGTTGAACTGGAACGCGTACGCGAGCCCGCCGAGCAGCGACAGAGCGAGAAAGCCGGCGCTGGCCGTCAGGTGCCAGCGCACGAGCGCAAGATTGACGAGCGGACGGCCGTCGACGGTCGCGATCACGGCTTCTCCTCGGGTTCGGGCGCCACGCGCGCGACTGCAGCGGGGTCGAGTGCCGCGAGCGTCGCGGCCGCTGCGCCGGGCAGCGTCCCGGCGACGTGCGTCGCGCCCGGGCGCGCGCGCAGCGACAGGATGTACGAGACCAGGTTCCAGGCGTCGCCCGGCTTGATGTTCTCGCCGTCCGGCTCGTCGAAGACGTCGGCGTAGGACGGCATCGCCGTGCCGTTCAGGCCGGTCATGAAGGTGCGGTAGACGTCCTCGGGCGCGGCTCCGCTCTTGAGCGCGCCCTTGGTGAAGTCGAACGGACGCTGCGGGTTTCCCCAGCTGTCGTCCGCGAGCGTTGCGGCCGACGGGCCGTCGCCCTTGCCGCCGTCGCCGTGGCAGCGACCGCACTCGAGCATCTCGTAGAGCTCGCGCCCGCGCGCCACCGACTCCGGGGAGCCGAGCGTCGCCGGCGGCCGCGGGACGTGGATCGGCGCACCCGGCCCGACCTCGACGAAGCCCGGATAGAACGACTTGACGTACTGCACGAGGGCGAGCCGCTCGCGCTCGGGCAGCAGCGACCACTCCGGCATCGAGGTCCGGTTCACACCGTGCGTGATCGTGCGCATCAGGTCGGCGTCGGTCGGCAGCGTGCCGTTCGGCGTCGAGCGGAACTTGTAGAGCCCGCTCGTGAAGTCGCGCGGCTTGACGATCAGCATGTCGGCCGCCGGGCCCCTGCCGTCGCCGTTCGCCCCGTGGCAACCGGCGCAGTAGCTCGCGTAGAGCGCCTTGCCCGCGCGCAGCGACTCGTCGCGCGTCACCACGGGTTCGGCGCCCGTCGCGCTACGTGCCGCGGCGAGCAGCGAGAGCAGCGCCGCGGTCGCGACGAGCACGAGCGCCGGGAGACCGTCGGGTCGGCCCCTGCGCGCGCTCATGCCGGAGTCCCTTCCGCACGGTAGGGCACGAAGCGGCCGAGCGGCTGCAGGAGACCCAGCGTCAAGCCGTAGACGACGTGGGTGATCATCGCGACCCACGCCGGCATCAGGTGCAGCACGTAGGCCTCGCCGAACACGTCGCGCTGCAGCCAGGCGATCACGACGTAGAAGTTCACCACCCACATCAGCAGCCCGTAGAGCACGCCGAGCCCGACGTGCAGCGCCGGACGATCGGGCGTGTAGAAGTTCACCAGCACGTGGAACACCGCCCCCGCCGCGGCGCCGACCGAGAAGTGCACCACCGCGACCAGCATGAAGAAGTTGAGGTCGTCGGTGACGAGCGCCTTCGGACCGAGGAACACCGTCCCGTAGACGCGCAGGAACAGCAGCGGATCCTGCTCGAGCACGAGCGAGCCGAGCACGTTGCACAGGAAGCTCGTCAAGCTGCCGAGGATGCCGATCAGCATCCCCGCGACGACGTAGTACGTCAGATAGAAGCCCTTCGGCGGCCATCCGTGCGGCGTGCGCTCCGGCGGCGGCTCGACGGGCTCGAGGAGCTGCGCCTCGAGCGCGACGAGCATGGCGCGCTGCTGCTCGATCTGGCGCAGGATCTGCTCTCGTCGTTCCGACATGTCGAACGCGCCTTCTGGCAAGGCCTGTGCCACCATCCCGCCGCGCTCTCGCGGCGATTCGTCCGACGCCGGTTCCCAGCGCTGCGAAAGCAGCGTGCCGCGCGCTGCACGCTTGCGAATCGAGCCGTCGCACGCGACACCTGCAGGCGGGACGCAGGCCAGGATGCACGATCACGAGCCGGAGAAGCGCACGCCGCTGTTCGCACCACTCCCGGTCAACGGTCCGTGGACCGCGCTGCACCTGACGCGCGGGCAGTTCCTCGCGATCCTCGCCGGCGCGACGCTGCTCTACGTGTTCCTCGGCGGCCCGCTCTGGTTGCACCTGCGCGAGAACGACTTCGCACGGATCGTCACCAGCTACGCGGTGATCCCGCTCGCCGTGGCGCTCGCCCTGTACCGCAACGGCCACCTCCGGCTCGGATCGTGGCTCGCGGCGAGCGGCGTGATCGCGGCCCTGAAGCTGCTCTTGACGGCCGGCCTCGCGCTGGTGTTCCTCGCCGCCTGACGAGGAGAGGCGCTCAGAGCCTGTGCTCACGCCCTCAGTGCACGTGGACGTGCAGTGCGTGCGGCCAGACGCCGCGCGCGAGCGTCAGGGCGCCGAAGCCGAGCACCAGCACGCCGGCCGCGCGCGAAAGGTACCAGCGCAGCCGCGGCGTCACGACGACCGGGGCGGCTCCCAGCGCCAGCATCGCCGGCACCGTACCGACGCCGAAGGCGACCATGAGCAGCGCCCCCTCGAGCGCGGAGGCCGTGGCCGCAGCGCGCGCCGCGAATGCGTAGATCAGCTGGCACGGAAGGAAGGCGTTGAACACGCCGAGCGCCAGCGGAGCGACCGGCGACGGCGAGCCCAGCACCCCGGACAGGGCACGCGTGAGCGAGCGCTGCGTGAAGACCGCGGCGCGCGCCGAGAAGCGCCCGACCAGGCCGAGCATCTCGAGGCCGATCACGATCATGAGCGTTCCGGCGACGATCGCCAGCGCCCGCTCGCCGGCGCGCACCGCCCCGCTCGCCGCGACCGCGGCGCCGAGGGCGCCGCTCAGTGCCCCGACGAACGCCAGCGTGTTGAGGCGCCCGGCGTTGTACAGGAGCTGGCGGCGGAGGTTGCCGGCGTGCGTTGCGCGCCCGAGCGCGAGCGGGAATCCGCCGCACATGCCGATGCAGTGCAGCGAGCCGGCGATACCGCCGAGAAAGGCGCCCAGGTAGAGCAACGCGGCAGCGTTCAGCGCTCGTCGAGCACGCGCGCGACGAAGTCGGTCTCGGTCACGATGCCGAGCAGCGTCTCGCCGTCGACCACCGGCAGGCAGCCGATCTTGTTCTCGATCATCAGCCGCGCCGCGTTCGCGAGCGGCTCGTGCGGCCCGATCGTGACCACCTCGGTGCTCATGACCTCCTTCACGAGCAGCATCGAGTGCAGCTTCTTCTGCGCCGTCTCGCCGTAGCCCAGCGCCTTCGCGAGGGCACCGCGGAACAGGTCGCGCTGGCTCACGACACCGCACAGCAAGCCATCCTCGTCGAGCACCGGAAGGTGGCGGATGCGCCGGGAGCCCATCAGGTCGTCGGCGATCGCCAGCTGGTCGTTGCGGCGCAGCGTCTCGACCACCGGCGTCATCACCTCGCGGATCGTGGTCTTCCCGGACGACCTGGTCTGCTTCTCCACGGCATCACCTCGAAGGGCCCGCGCGTCTGCGGTCGTGCGCCGGCCGCGTGGAGGCTTTGCAATCGACGTACCGTCATCGACCCGCACCCCGGACGCGCGGCGCCGGGACCGACATGACGACGCCGTCGCCGCACCGGGACGCACGCGTCCGGAGAGCGGGAATCCAAACCTGCGACGGCTCCCGTGGCTGAGAACCTTCCCGCCCGCGCGCTGGCGCCGCGGTGGCCGCGCGCTTGCTTCGTTCGAGGACGAGCGAGCATCGACGCACTCGCGGGGAGGACGCCGTGCAGGATTCGCGAGCCCGACGCGAGCAGATGATCGAGTCGCAGGTGGCCGCCCGCGGAGTGCGTGACGCGGCGGTGCTGCGCGCCCTGCGCGAGGTCCCGCGCGAGGCCTTCCTGCCGCCGGAGCTGGCCGAGTTCGCCTACCGCGACTCGCCGCTGCCGATCTCCTGCGGCCAGACCATCTCGCAGCCGTACATCGTGGCCCTGATGACCGCGGCGCTGCGCCTCGCGCCGGGCGAGCGCGTGCTCGAGATCGGCACCGGCTCGGGCTACGCCGCGGCGATCCTGTCGCGGGTCGCACGCGAGGTGGTGACGATCGAGCGGCACGAGGACCTCGCCAAGGTGGCGCGCCAGCGCCTGCGCGGCCTCGGCTACGACAACGTCGCCGTGCACCACGGCGACGGCACGCTCGGCTGGGCGCCCGGCGCCCCGTACGACGCGATCGTCGTCGCCGCCGGAGGACCCACGGTACCCGAGGCGCTGCTCGACCAGCTCGCGGTCGGCGGACGCCTGGTGATCCCGGTCGGCGAGGACCGTGCTCTGCAGACCCTCGTCCGCGTCACCCGCCAGGCCGACGGCGCGCTGGTGCGCGAGGACCTCGGCGACGTCCGCTTCGTGCCGCTGATCGGCGTCCAGGGCTGGCGCGCCGAGGAGGAGCCGGACGGCTGGGACGGCCGCGTGCGACGCGCCCCGAGCCGTCCGGAGAGCGTCGCCGGCCTTCTGCGCGAGAGCGCGCAGCGCCTCGACGACCTCGACGACCCCGACCTCGGCCCGCTCCTCGAGCGCGTCGCCGGCGCCCGCGTGGTCGCGATCGGCGAGGCGTCGCACGGCACCTCCGAGTTCTATCGCCTGCGCGCGCGCATCACGCGCGCGCTGGTCGAGCGACACGGCTTCCGCATCGTCGCCGTCGAGGGCGACTGGCCCGACGTCGCCTGCCTGCACCGCATCGTGCGCGGCGTCGAGGACGGCCGTCTCCCGGGCAGCGAGCCGTTCGCGCGCTTCCCGACCTGGATGTGGCGCAACCGCGAGACGCTCGACTTCCTGCGCTGGCTGCGCGGCCACGGCGCGACGCCGCGGGGCGACGGCCCGCCGGCCGGCTTCTTCGGCCTCGACCTCTACTCGATGTTCACCTCGATCCGCGCGGTGCTCGACTACCTCGACCGCGTCGATCCGGCCGCGGCGCGCGTCGCGCGGCAACGCTACGGATGCTTGACGCCGTGGGAGCACGATCCGCAGGCGTACGGCGGTGCCGTGGTGAGCGGCCGCTACCACGGCTGCGAGGCGGAGGTGGTCGCGAGCCTGCGCGAGCTGCTCGCCCGCCGACTCGACTACGCGGCGCAGGACGGCCAGCGCTGGTTCGACGCCACGCGCAACGCGGCGCTGGTCGCCGGCGCCGAGCGCTACTACCGGGCGATGTACTACGGAGGCGACGAGTCCTGGAACCTGCGCGACCGGCACATGTTCGACACCCTCGAGGCGCTGCTCGACTTCCACGGTCCGGACGCGAAGGCGGTGCTGTGGGAGCACAACTCGCACCTGGGCGACGCGCGCGCGACCGAGATGGGCGTGCGCGGGCAGCTGAACGTCGGCCAGCTGTGTCGCGAGCGCTTCGGCGACGACGCCTATCTGATCGGGCTCGGCACCGATCACGGCACGGTCGCCGCCGCGGACGTGTGGGACGGCGACATGCGCGTCAAGCGCGTCCGGCCGGCGCACCCCGAGAGCTACGAGCGGCTGTGTCACGACACGGGGGTGCCGGCGTTCGTCCTGCCGCTGCGCGATCCGGTGCGCCCGGAGATCCACGACGAGCTGCGCACACCGCGCCTCGAGCGGGCGATCGGAGTGATCTACCGCCCCGAGACCGAGCTGCAGAGTCACTACTTCCACGCCTCGCTGCCCTACCAGTTCGACGCCTGGATCTGGCTCGACGAGACGCACGCGGTGGAGCCCGTGTCGTGGCGCGAGGTGCTCGCGCTCGAGGCGGCGCCGCGCCCGGGCGCGCACGGCTGAAGCCGCCAGGCGCCGCGGCCGCATCGGACGGATCGGCGCTGCCGCTCTGCCGCTTCTTCCGACGTGGCAGGGGAGCCGGTGCGGAGATCAGACGGTGAGCTCGACCCGCGCGCCGTCGACCGCGACCTCCGCCGGCCAGCCGAGCTCGCGGCGCACGAGGTCGCACAGGCTCGCGGCGGCGGCAGGCTCGCCGTGCACCAGCCAGGTGCGCCGCGGCGGTCGGTCGAAGCCGCGCAGCCAGCGCAGGAGGTCCTTGCGGTCGGCGTGCGCCGAGAAGCCGTCGAGCGAGACCACCTGCGCGCGCACCGGCACGTCCTCGCCGAACATGCGCAGCGTGCGCGCGCCCTCGACGAGCTTCCGGCCGCGCGTGCCGGCCGCCTGGTAGCCCGACACCAGCACGGTCGTGCGCTCGTCGGGCAGGTGCTTGCGCAGGTAGTGCAGGACGCGGCCGCCGGTCGCCATGCCGCTGCCGGCGATGACGATCTTCGGCCCCGGCTGCCCGAGCAGCTTGCGTGAATCCCCGACGCTGCGCACCAGACGGAAGTCGGACGAGCGGAGCAGACGTCCGGCGTCGCGCAGCACGGCGGTCTGGACGTCGTGCTCCTCGGGGTGCCCGCGGTAGACCTCGGTGACGCTCGAGGCCATCGGGCTGTCGACGCACACCGGCAGCACCGGGATGCGGCCCGCGTCCTCGAGCTCGCGGATCGTCCAGATCAGCTCCTGCGTCCGCCCGACGGCGAAGGCGGGGATCACCAGGACGCCGCCGCGCGCCGCGGTCGTGCGCACCACCTCGGCGAGCCCCTCGACCGCATCCGGTGCGTGCTCGCGGTCGCCGTAGGTGGACTCGATCAGCACCACGTCGGCCTCTGCGACGAGCTCCGGATCGTGCAGGATCGGCCGGTCCCAGCGGCCGAGGTCGCCCGAGAAGACGATCCGGCACGGCTCGGGTGCACGCACGTCGAGCTGCACGGTCGCGGCGCCGAGGATGTGTCCCGCGTGCCGGAAGCGCGCCGTCGCGTTCGCCGTCACCTTGAAGTCCTTCCCGCGCGGGCGCGGGCGCACGCGCGGCAGGACGCGCGCCGCGTCCTCCACCGAGTAGAGCGGCATCGCCGGATGGTGCTTCGAGTAGCCGTGGCGATTCGCGAACTCGGCCTCCTCCTCCTGCAGCCGCGCCGCGTCGAGGAGCATGATCGCGAGCAGGTCGGCGGTGCCCGGCGTGCAGTAGACGGGACCGCGAAAGCCCTGCTTGACCAGCAGCGGCAGCGCCCCCGAGTGGTCGACGTGCGCGTGGCTCAGGACGACCGCGTCGATCTCGGCCGCGTCGAACGGCAGCGCGCGCCAGTTGCGCAGCCGCAGCTCCTTCAGCCCCTGGAAGAGCCCGCAGTCGAGCAGGATGCGCTCGCCGTTCGCCTGCACCAGGTGCTTCGATCCGGTCACCGTGCCCGCGGCACCGAGGAACTCGAGCGACGCGGACGCCTGCACCCGTGCGCCCATCACCCACCCCTCGCCGCGCACCCCGCGGCCGCCGCTCGCCCGGTCAGCACGTCTCGACTTCTCCTGTCCGGGCGCCGGACGCAAGCGCGGACCCAGGCACGGCCGCCCCTCGGCGCTCGCAGCCGTCGGAACGTGGACGCGCGTCCGATTCCCACCCGCGCGAGCCGCGCGGGGCGCGAGATCCGCCGCACGCGGGCCTGCCGCCGCGCGCGCGAGGTACGCTTCTTGGATCGGATGCGAGGTGCGTGCTGCGCGCATCGCCCGATCGTTTCACCGTGCGCGCCCGCACCCGAGCAGGAAGGAGGATCCGATCATGAAGGTCGAGCAGATCATGACCCACGACGTCGTCACCTGCGGTCCCGACGATACGCTGGAGGTCGCGGCCCGTCTCATGTGGGAACGCGACTGCGGCGCGGTCCCGGTCGTGCGCGACGGCCACGTGGTCGCGATGCTCACCGATCGCGACGTCGCGATGGCCGCGCTGACGCAGGGTCGGCCGCTGCACGAGATCCAGGTGTCCAGCGCCATGTCGCAGGAGCTCGCGTCGTGCCACCGCACGGATCCCGTGAGCCTCGCGGTCGCGATCCTGAAGCGCCGCCAGCTGCACCGCCTGCCGGTGGTCGACGGCGATGCGGAGCTGGTCGGCATGCTGTCGCTCGCCGACGTGGCGCGCGAGGCACGCCGCGAGCACGGACGCAGCGCCCCCGACGTGAGCGACGGCCAGATCGCGGACGCGGTCGAGGCCATCTGCCAGCCGCGCAACCCGATGCGCGAGATCACCGCCGCCGCCTGAATCCGAGGACGTGGACGGCTCGGGCGCGCCGTGCCGTCCACGTCACCTCGCCGGCAGGATCGGACTGGTGGGCTGCGCGGCGGCCGTCCAGGTAAGGCCGGTCGCTCGCCGCCACGGATCCTCCGCGACGTCGCGGACCCGCTCCCACCGCTGGCAACGATCGCGCGCGAGATTCCCATTCGTGAGAAGAGTCTTCATCCGACGCCCGGCGGGCCACGTCGTGACGCCATTCATCAGCGGAGGATTCCGATGAGCCCGAACCGCATCGCGACCATCGTCGCCGCGACCGATTTCTCCGAGGACGCCGCCTGCGCGACCGCCTGGGCGCGCGAGCTCGCGCGCCAGCACGGCGCTCGGCTCGTGCTCGCGCACGCCTTCGTCGCCGACGCCGTGCCGGCGCCGGAGTTCGTGCCGCTGCCGCCGCAGTACTACGAGGAGATCCACGGCGAGGCACGGCGGCAGCTCGACGCCGCGGCCGGTGCGCTGCGCGCCGACGGCGTCGAGGTGGAGACCGAGCTGGTGCTGAGCAGCGCCGCGCTGGGAGTGCTCGACGTGGCGCGCCGCCGGCAGGCGAGCCTCATCGTCGCCGGCACCCGGGGGCGGACCGGCTGGAAGCGCGCGCTCCTCGGCAGCACCGCGGCGCGCCTGCTGCGCGACGCGCCCTGTCCCGTCCTGACGGTGCACCGCAGGGACGGCGAGCGCCCGCGCCCGGTGCGCACCGTGCTCGTGCCGACCGACTTCTCGGAGGACGCGGCGCTGGCGGCCGACGCAGCGCTGCGCTTCCTCGGGCCGACCGGCGAGCGCCGGATCGTCCTGCTGCACGCCTATCGCGTGCCGGTGGAGGCGATGCACCTGCCGGCACAGGTCCTGATGGAGGCGATCCGCTCGGCCGCCGAGACCGCGCGCACGAGCCTCGACGCCCTGGTCGACAAGCTGCGCCGCCCCGGCCTGTCGATCGAGCCGATGGCGCGACAGGGCTACCCGCCCGACGTGATCGTCGAGCAGGCGACGCTCGCCGGGGCGGACCTGATCGCGATGGGCACGCACGGGCGCTCGGGTATCGGACGACTCGTTCTCGGCAGCACGGCGGAGCGCGTGCTGGCGACGGCGCCCTGCCCGGTGCTCACCGTGCGGCGCGGCGACGCGCAGGCGACCTGAGGCTCAAGCGCGCAGCAGCAGGTACCCGTCGGGCAGCAGGCTGGTCGCGAGCATCACCTCGTCGATGTCGACGTGGCTCTGCCAGACGTCGTTCGCGCGATGCCCGGGATCGAGCCAGAAGGACTCGATCGTGTCGCGCAGGACGACGTACGGCGCGAGGCGCGCGAGGCTCGCCCGCACGTCCGCGCCGAGCCGCGCATCGGCGAGGAGGTGCTGCACGGCGGCGAGCCCGAGGGCGAGGCCGAGCTCGCGGAACGCGAGGCGCTCGGTCGCTGGCCGGCGCAGCTCGGGCTGCGCCACGTACTCGCGCAATCCGGCCGAGGCCGCGTCGAGCAGGGCGACGACGAGCATCGTCTGTCCCCCGCCCACCTGTCCGACGGACAGCTGGTGGACGCGATGCGCGTCCCACAGCTGGCCACCGATGGCGAGCGGGTCGCTCGACGCGAGCCCGTGCAGGTCGAGCATCGCGGCGAAGTCCGCGGCAGCGGCGCGCAGCGGGCTCGCCGGCAGCGGCGCTCCGAGCTGCACGCAGGTGACGAAGCCGTCGAGCGGGTCGAGCCGTCCCATCGACGTGACGAGCGGCCGCGACAGGTCGACGCTGCACTTCCAGTACAGCCGCCGCGCTCCGCCGGCCGCCGGCTGCCAGACGAAGCCACGGTGTGCCGCCTGCATCAGCTCGACCGCCCACGTCCCGAAGCGCTCGTCCGCGGTCGCGCGCCGCATCTGGTCGAGCGCGTGCGCCCAGCGCGTCAGGTAGTGGAAGTACTGCCCGTCGCGCTCCCACTCGAGGCGCTCGTCGAGCGGCTCGTCCGCGGCGCGCTCGGGGAGCGTCTTGCCGATCCGCAGGCCGCCGGCGGTCGGGTGCCGCTCGCCCGCGGTCTCGGGCAGGCCGCTCAGCCAGCCGCTGCGCGCGTCGTCGGCACGGTGCCGGCCGAGCACGTGGTGCACGCGGTCCACCAGCAGGCGCGCGAGGGCCATCGGCTGCCCCGCCGCACCGGCGCGCTCGAGGGCGAGGAAGTTGCACACGGCGAACGCGTCGGTCCACAGGTAGCGACGCGGCGCCGCGCTCCCGGTGAGGCCGGTCCGCGCGGTGAGACCGGTCCGCGCGGCGAACCCGGCCATCAGCGCCCGCGCCGCCTCGGTGCGATCGCGCGGCGCCATCAGCGCCGTGCCTTCAGCCAGCGCACGATGGCGCGCAGCTCGTCGTCGGAGACGCGACCGCGCAGGTGCGGCATGGTGACGCCGTGCGCCGCCGTCATGTGGGCGACGTCGATCCGCAGCTGCTCGGGGTCCTTCGCGGCGCGCCACGCACGGTCGAACGCCTTCCCTGGCCGGTTCGCACCCTGCGCGAGCACGCCGTCGCCGCGACCGTCGTCGCCGTGACAGGCGGCGCAGTAGATCGAGTAGGTCTCGAACCCCGGCGACAGCAGGCGGATGAAGACGACCACCGCGTCGGCCTGCCCGGGGTCGCGCAGCCCGGGAATCGCGGGCATCGCGCTCCGGCCGTGCTGCATCGCGACGATCAGCTCCGTGTCCGACTGCGCGCGCTGGAGCTCCGGATCGCGCAGGTCGCGCGGCGGCCGCTGCACGCCGGGCGGCAGCGCGGACGCGTCGAGCGGCCGTCCGAACGGCCCGTGACAGGCGGCGCAGCGCGCGTCGTAGATCGCACGCCCCTCGTCCACGCGCCGCCAGTCGACGTCCGGCAGGCGCTCGAGGTACGTCGTCAGCTCCTCGAGGCGCCCGAGGCGTCGCTCGAGCGGCGCGGCACCCGGTGCGAGCACGAGCGGCGTCCCGTCACGCACCCGCGCGACCAGCGCGTCGTCGCTGCGATCCGCGAGGGACGCGGCGGTGAGCGGCGGAGGCGGCGGCCGGAAGCTCGTCGCCTCGGGGCCGTCGCCGCGGCGGTCGGCGCCGTGGCACGGGGCGCAGCTGCGCGCGTAGAGTGCGCTGCCGTCGAGGGCGGCGGCCGTCTCCGTGCCGGGTGGCTCCGCGGCGCCGGCCGCGGACTGCAGGGCGAGCCACGCGACCGCGACGCGGGCCGCGATCCCTCGGAACGATCGACTGCGGACGGGACGACGCATGCGCGCACGCGGAGCAAGGGTCGTTCCCGTACCGTCAGAGCCAAGGATCGCCGCGGGCCGCGCCGGACGAGCCACCGGTCAGAAGCGCACCCCGCGACGTTTCCGAGATCTGGGAATCCCGCCGCGGCGACGCGACGCGGCAGGCACACGGCCGCAGCGCTACGGCGTGACCACGCAGGGGAACGGCTCGACACCGGGGAAGCGCTCGACGAACGTTCCCTCCTCGGCGCGGCTCTCGAGCGTGTCGGGCTCGTTCACCGCACGCCAGAACCAGTCGCGCATCGTCTCGCCGGCGACCTCCCCCGCCCAGCGCTCGGGCCGGATCGACACCACGTGCACGCTCTGCTCCGCGACCGAGGTCAAGTAGAAGTGGATGCCGTTCAGCCCCTTGGACCCGCAGTACGTACGGCGCATGGTGTTGATGAAGAGCGGCGTCTCCTCGAAGAAGGCGTCGCGCTGCTGGGTGTCGTCGCGCTGGTTGCTCAGCAGCAGCATCTGCTGCTCCGGGACCTGCCGGAGCCGCGGCGCGATCGCCCGGAAGATCACCTCGCCCACCGCGCAGTCGCCACCGAAGCAGTACGGCGGCAGGTTGTTGCGCGTGCCCCAGGCCGGGATCTTGACCGGACCGAGCCCGCGCACGCCGAGGATCGAGCCGTTGTCGAGCGCCAGGCCCGCGTCGGGGAAGGCGGCGGTGCGCGGCCAGAGCAGGTCGTCGAGCAGCCAGTGGTAGTTGTAGAGCGCGCCGTAGCCGCCCGCCGACCAGCCGCCGAAGAGCGCCATCACCTCGTCGGAGCGGAAGCCGGCGCCGCCCTCCGCGTCGATCTTCTGCCAGAGGACGTTGCGCACCATCTCGACCGCGGCGCGCATGTTGACCGCACCGTAGCGCGGCACGCCGAGCGCCCCGAGCTGCTCGACGACGCCGCCGCCTGCGAACACGTCCTGGTTGCAGTACGGCAGGTAAACCTTCGTCCACTCCGCGAACGGGCTCACCGCGGGATCGCTCGAGGCGATGCCGATGTCGAGCGGCGCGTCGTCCGCCGCGGTGAACAGACCCGGATCGTTCGCGAGGCGCGAGGTGCAGTCGTCCTCGAAGAGGCAGACGCCGCCGCCCTGCAGGCCGATCAGCACCCGATCGAGACGCGCGCCCTCGGGCGCGAGGCGCACCCAGAAGGAGTAGCCGCTGCCGTCGCCGCACATCGTGCCCCAGCGCTCGTCGTCGACGTCGATGCGCGTCCACTCGCCGCGCGGCGCGTCGAACTCCGCCGCCGAAGGTCCGCACTCGAGGCCGAGCCCGGCGGTGTCGGCGTGTCCCGCGGCCGCGAGGCAGTCTGCCTGCCGCGCGGCGCGCCCGACGTAGGTCGCGGGATCCACGGCGACCAGCGCGCTCAGGCTCGGACACACGCCCTCGATCTCCGCGCGCGCGCGCTCCGCCCAGCGCGAGCGCTCCGCCGCGAGGTCGACGCCCGGGCACCCGTCGTCGGACAGGCAGGTCCCGAACGCCTCGAGCGTCCGGTCGACGAGGTCGACGGCGACGTCGTGCGCCTCGGTCAAGCACTCGCGGGCGGCCGCGTCGGCCGTCGGCCACACCGCCCCCTGCGGCCCGCCGTACGTGCGCCAGGCGATCGCCGACGCCTCCGACGAGCACGAGTTGCGCAGCCGGCCGACGAGCGCGTCGGTCGAGAGACCGTTGAACGCCCCGTCGTCGCAGCTCGCCGCGACCGCCGACTCGAGCGCGTCGAGCGCCCCCGCGACCCCGGCGTCGTCACCGGCGCACGGTCCGCCCCCGTCCGTGTAGCAGGATGCGATCGCGTCCCCGACGTCCGCAACGCAGGCGCGCAGCGCCTCGGGCGCGGCCGCGGCGCAGCTGCTCGACGAGCCACCGGACGAGTCCGAGCAGCCGGCCGCCGCGAGCACGACCGCGGCGAGGAGGAAGGAGACGGTGCAACCGACGGGCCGGGGGGCGCGTTCACGCATGGTCCGCACGGCTATCACGGGTCGGGTGCGGGCTGCCACGCGGATTCGCCCCGCCGCCGGCGCGTACCCGGGCGTCGGATGAAGAGACCGCGCGGCTCTCCATCCCTCCGGGCCGGGCGAAGCCCCCTGGAGACGTCGAGCCGGCTGCCGAGCCGGCTTGGCAATTCCGGTGCGCTTCGGCTTACCTGCCCCCGGCACCCATGAACCGAGCCCGCCCCCCCGCGCAGAGCCCCGGCGCCCGCCGGGCGACGGTCATGTTCGCAGACATCTCGGGCTTCACCGCGCTCGGCGAGCGCCTCGACCCCGAGGCCGTGATCGGCATCATCAACGGCTGCTTCGCGCGCCTCGAGGCCATCGTCTACGCGCACGGCGGTGCGATCGACGAGTACCTCGGCGACTGCATCAAGGCGGCCTTCGGCCTGACGCTCACCGCCGGCGACGACGCGAGCCAGGCCGTCGCGGCGGCGCTCGCGATGCGCGACGCGGTCGCGCAGTACAACGTCGATCGCGCGCTCGAGCCGCCGCTCGGCATCCACATCGGCATCGGCACGGGTCCGGTCGCGACCGTGCCGACCGGCTCGCAGGCCAGCAACAAGACCTGCGTCATGGGCGAGGCGGCGCGACGCGCCAGCGCGCTCGAGGACGCGTCCGAGCGCGGGCAGATCTTCGTCGACCCCGAGACCTGGGCCGCGACCGAGCGCGCGTTCGCCTACCGCCCGGTCGAGGACGACGCAGCCCGCGCGCGCGTCGGCAGCGTGTACGAGGTGCTCGGTCCGCGGCCGGCCGGCGAGCGCAAGCGCGACAGCGAGCGCCGCGTCGCGACCATCCTGTTCGCCGACCTGATCGGCACCGACGACGTGGCGCCGGACGCGGCCGGGCTCGAGGTCGAGATGGGCCGCCTGCTCTCCGAGCTGAAGCGCGCGGTGGTCGAGTACGGCGGCGTCGTGAACCAGTTCACCGGCGACGGCGTCATGGCGCTGTTCGGCATCCCGAACGCGATCGACGACGCGCCGAAGCAGGCGCTCAACGCGGCCCTGCGCATCCGCGAGCTGGTGACGCGCTACGCGACCGAGAGCGGCGCCCCGCTTGCGGTGCACGTCGGCGTCAACACCGGCTTCGTGATCGCCGGCGAGATCGGCGGCAGCGTCCGGCGCAGCTTCAGCGGCGTGGGCGACACGGTGAACCTGTCGGCGCGCATCAAGGAGGCCGCCCCGCGCGACGAGATCTACGTCGGCCCGGAGACGCACCGCCTGACGCAGGAGCACTTCGCGTTCGAGCCCCTCGAGCCGATGCGCTTCAAGGGCAAGTCGAAGCCCGTCCCGGTGCACCGCCTCACCTCGCAGGCCCGCCAGGTGCACCGCGCCGAGCAGGCGAGCCGGCGCATCTTCTCGGATCTCGTCGGCCGCGACGGCGACCTCGCGCGCCTCGCGGCCGCGGTCCAGCGCGTAGAGCGGGGCGCCGGCGGTGCCGTGAGTCTGGTCGGCGAGGCCGGCCTCGGCAAGACGCGGCTCCTCACCGAGGTGCTGTCGCGGGTCGACCGCGAGCGCGTCACCGTGCTGCCGGCGCGCTCGATCTCGATCGGCGCGAACCTCTCCTTCCACCCGTTCGTCGACCTGCTGCGCGGCTTCGCCGGAATCGAGGAGCACGACCGCGAGAGCGACGCGCTGGTCAAGCTCGAGCGCGCGCTCGCCGTGATGGGCACCGCCAGCGCCGACGCCTTCCCGTTCGTCGCGACGCTGCTCGGCCTGCGCCCGCGCGGCGCCGAGGCCGACCGCATTGCCGCGATGGACGGCGACGCGGTCGAGAAGCTCGTCACCAAGAGCCTGCGCGACCTGCTCGAGGCGATCGCGCGCGTGCGTCCGGCGCTCGTCGTGATGGAGGACGTGCACTGGGCCGACCCGTCGTCGATCAACCTGCTCGAGTCGGTGCTCGCGCTCTCGCTGCGCGTGCCGATCCTCTTCTGCCTGGTGATGCGTCCGGCCTACGACGCGACGAGCGACCACGTGCTCGCAGCCGCGCGTCGCGATCTCGACGTCCGGCACGACGAGATCGTCCTCGAGCCGCTCGGTGCGCGTGACATCGCGAGCCTGATCCGGAACCTGCTCGACATCGACGACCTGCCCGAGGCCGTCCGCGCGGTCATCGTCGACAAGGCCGGCGGCAACCCGTTCTTCATCGAGGAGGTGGTGCGCGAGCTGATCGATGCCGGCGCCGTGGTCGAGTCCGATGGTCGCTTCCGGGTCACGGAGAAGATCGGCGCCGTGGTGATCCCGAGCACCGTGCAGGAGGTCATCATGGTGCGCATCGACCGGCTCGACGAGTCGAAGCGGCACATCCTGCAGCTCGCGTCGGTGATCGGGCGCAGCTTCTCCTACGGCGTGATCGTCGAGCTGGTGGACCGCGCCCGCACGCTCCCCGAGGACCTGACCGACCTGCGCGACAAGCAGATCCTCGTCGAGCAGGGGCCGCGCTGGGACGTCGCGATCGGCACGCGGACCATCGCGGAAGAGCTCGAGTACATGTTCAAGCACGCTCTCGCGCAGGAGACGATCTACGCGTCGATCCTGCAGCAGACGCGCCGCGAGATGCACGCGCGCGTCGCGGGCGCGATCGAGGCACGCTTCCCCGACCGCCTGAAGGAGCTCTACGCGACGCTCTCGTACCACTACCTGCGCGCCGAGGACCTGCCGAACGCGGAGCGCTACTCGTTCCTCGCCGGCGAGGAGGCGGCGGGCGCGGGGGCGTCGCGCGAGGCGCTGCAGCACTTCCGCGAGGCGGCGCGCCTCGACCTCGCGCTGCACGGCGAGAGCGGCGACCGCCAGCACCGCGAGCGCATCGAGAAGAACATCGGCCTCGCGCTCATGAACACGGGACGCCTCCCCGAGTCGCTGCCGCACTTCGACCGCGCGCTGGAGCTCCTCGGCGAGCGCGCGCTCGAGGGCAGGCTCGCGGTGCAGCGCAAGTTCGCGCTCGATCTGGCGGCGGTGGTGACGGAGCTCTACCTCGCCCCGGCTGCTCGCTACCGGCGTCGCAGCCGGCCGTCGGACCACGAGTTCTTCGAGATCCTGAACGCGCGGGCGCGCGCGTCGGTGACCAGCGACCCGCGGCGCATCTTCTACGACAACATCGGCGGCGTGCGGCGCATGAACCGGATCGACCCGCGAACCTTCGAGCGCGCGTGCGCGGTCTACGCGGTCGCGGGTGGCATGTTCTGCTTCTCCGGCCTGTCGATGGGGATCGCGAGACGCTTCCTCGCACGCGCGGAGGCGTGCCGCACGGCGTCGCGTCCGGGCGACGCCTTCGATTGCCGCTCGCTCGCGTTCACGATCAACTACCTCTCCGGCAGGTGGCGCGACGAGGACATCCTCGAGCGCGAGTTCGTCGACGGCGGCATCAAGAGCGGACTCTTCTGGGACGTGCAGAACTACCTCGGCCTCGCCTGCGACCGCCTGCAGCGCCAGGGCCGCTTCGCCGACGCCGAGGCGCACTTCGCACGCCTCGCGGAGCTGCGCGACGTGTACGAGTTCGCCTTCGCCGGCACGAACCACGACGGCGAGCGCGCGATGTTCCACCTCGAGCGCCGTGATCTCACCGCCGCGCTCGCCGCGGTCGAGCGCTACCTCGACGGGCGCGAGGAGTACGCGCTGCGCGTGCTGGCGCTCGGCACCAAGGCCAAGATCCTCGCGCACGCCGGCGACGACGCGGGTACCGCGGCCGCGCTCGGCGAGGCGGAGGCGATCCTCGCGCGCTCGGACGTGATCCCGCCGTGGCACGCGAGCGCGCACGCGCTGGCACGACTCGAGCACGACGTGAGCCTGCTCGCGCGGCTCGGCTCTCTGGTCGACCGGGCGCTGCTCGGACGGGCACGCACGAGCCGCAAGCGTGCGCTCGGCATCACCCGTACCGTCGCCTCGCACCGCACCGAGGCACTGCGCCTCGCCGGCACGCTCGCCTGGCTCGAAGGACGCCCCGGACGCGCACGGCGCTACTGGAGCGACGGCATCCGCTTCGGCGCCTCGCTCGGTGCGCAGCCGGAGCTGGCGCGCGTGCGGGCGGAGGTCGCGCACCGCCTGCCGCCCGACGCGATCGTCGCCGGCATTCCGGTCGCCGAGCATGGGCGAGCGGCGCGCGCGACGTTCACCGAGCTCGGCCTCGCGTGGGACCTCGCGCGGCTCGACGGCGCGTCCGCCGCCCGAGCGAGCTGAGCGCGAGCGCGAACGCGCTCGCTCGGCCGCGCGCGGCCGCCGCGCTCAGCGGCGCGCCGCGCGCACGACCGACGCGAGGAGCACGAGCGCGCACAGGGCGACGAGGACGTCGCCGGAGCGCCCGTAGGGCGTCGCGTCGCTGCGCGAGCGAATCGCGCCGCGCAGCACCTCGGCCGCGAACGGCGCGGCGCTCGCGACCACGCGCCCCGACGGCGCGACGATCGCCGAGCCACCCGAGCTCGAGGCGCGGATCAGCCAGCGACGGTGCTCGATCGCGCGCAGTGCGACCATGTCGAGCACGCGGTCCGAGTAGCGGTGCACACCGAGCCAGCCGTCGTTGGCGAGGTTCACGAGGTAGCCGCCGCCGTCGGCGACCCGTCCGGCAACCGTGCGCGGGAAGAGCGCCTCGTTGCAGGTCACGACCGCCGCCGGCCCGGCGACCGTCGGCAGCGGCGCCGACGGCCGCCCGATGCTGAACTCCCGCACGTCGGCAAAGCGGCGGCGCGAGAACCAGCCGAGCCACGCCGGATAGTACTCCGCGAACGGCATCAGGACGCGCTTGTCGTAGCGGCCGGCGACGTCTCCGGCCGGCGTGATCACGAAGGCCGAGTTGTAGAAGCGCGTGGGCGGGCCGGGCTCCTGGTAGGGAGCGCCGGTGACGAGCTGCGTGTCGCTCGCATCGAGGACGCGCGCGATCGCCTCGCGGTAGAGCGGCTCGTCGGCGAGGAAGAAGGTCACCGCGTTCTCGGGCCAGAAGACGAGCGGCAACGGCGCCGCGCTCCGTGCCGCGTCGCGCGTCAGCCGGAGGTAATCCTCGAGGTTCCTCCCGTACAGGTCCTCCTGCCAGCGCGCGCCGAGGTCGACGTTGCCCTGCACCACCGCGACCGGAACGTCGCCGCCGGGCTCGGCCTCGATCGCCGCGAGGCGGGTGCGGCCCCAGGCGTAGGTCGTCGCGACCAGCGCCACCGCGACGGCGACGCCGCCGAGCGCACGCCGGCCGCCGCGCGCGACCAGCAGCGACGCCAGCGCGGCGTTGCTCGCGACGACGAGGAAGCTCACGCCGTAGACGCCCGTCCACTCGGCGAGCTGCGCGAGCGGCAGGACGCGCGCCTGCGTGTAGCCGATCGTGCCCCACGGGTTGCCCTCGAGATCGCCGCGCACGAACTCGGCGACGACCCACGCCGCGCCGGCGACCAGCGGCGCGAGGACCCCCTCGCGGCGCGCCGGCCAGCGCCACCAGACGGCGAACGCCATGTGCGACAGGCAGCACATGACGGTCACCGAGGCGACGAACAGCAGCACGCCGAACACGATCCCCTGCCCGTAGTACGTGGCGACCGCGCCGGGCAGGAAGTCCGTGATCGCGTAGGCCATGGCCAGTCCCGAGAGCCAGCCCACCAGGAGCGCGCCGCGAACCGAGAGCCCGCGCAGAGCGAGCAGCAGCGGAACCAGCGCGACCCAGGCGATCACCGGCGAGCCGTGCGGCGGGAACGACAGGCCGTAGAGCGCGGCCGTCGCGAGCACCAGAAGGGCGCGCGTCACGACCGGCTCACGGGGTGAGTCGACGGCCCCGCCGTGCTCATCGCCTGCATCGGATCCTGCGGACCATGCTGCTCGTCGAACGGGTTGCGCGACGCGGGACCCGACGTCAAGCGCGCACGCGTCAGCCGGCGAGCGCCGTGACCTCGCGGGTCAGCCGGTTCACCGTCGCGGCGACGCTCTTCAGCATGTTCTCGAGCAGCACGATCTTCGCGCGGGGTGCGTCGACGCCGAGCTGCTCGAACGCCTCGTGGCCGAGGACCAGGCACTCGACCGGACCGTCGGCGCGCACGTCGGCCGAGCGCTCGCCGCCGGCGATCACGCCCAGCTCGCCGAAGCCCATCCCCGGGCCGAGGGTCGCGAAGCGGCGCAGGTGGCCGTCGGGCAGCGGCACGCCCACGCTCACCTCGCCGCGCAGCACGAAGAAGAACTCGCGCGACGCGTCGCCGCGCGAGACCAGCAACGCGCCGCGGTCGTAGGTGCGTCGCTCGAGCCGCGCCTCGAGCGCGCGCAGCGCCGGCTCGTCGAGGCCGTCGCACAGCGGGTGCTCGGCGAGGAGAATCGCGCTCGCCGCCGCATCGCCCGCGCGCTCGGCCTGGATGATCTCGTTCTCGCACCACTCGAGCGCGTGGTCGAGGTCCGGGAACAGGATCAGGCGCTGGCGCCGCCGGCGGTCGAGCTCCTCCTGCAGGACGCGAACGAAGCGCGGGTGGCCCTGGGCGCAGGCGAGCACCACGTGCTTGTCGTGCGCCGCCAGCTCGACCACCATCTCGACCAGCAGGCGCGTCGCCTCGGGGCCGATGCGCGCGACGTGCTTCAGATCGATGACGGTGAAGTCGATCCCGGGCGCCGCCGCGACCACCTGGCGCACGACGCGCTCGGCGGCCGAGAAGCCGAGATCGCCCTGCAGCTCGTAGACCTTGGCGCGCGCGCCGTGTGCGTCGAGGAGCGCGCGATCGGCGGCGCTGCGGCTCCGCTTCGAGCTGACGCTCGTCACGTCGTAGTCGGCGCGCACCACGGCGCGGGCGGAGCGCGAGGCGCGCAGGAAGTGCAGGTTGAAGTCCCGCGACAGCTCGCGACAGGCGGCGACGCCGCGCACCGAGTTGCCGCGCGGATCGAGCGGCGGCGAGAAGACGCCGATGCCGACCTGCCCCGGCAGCACGGCGAGGATGCCGCCGGCGACGCCGCTCTTCGCCGGCAGGCCGACGGCGAAGGTCCACTCGCCGGCGAAGTCGTACATGCCGCATGTCGTCATGACGCTCAGGATGCTCGGCACGAGCTCGGGCGAGACCACCTGCTCACCGGTCACCGGGTTCACGCCGCCGTTCGCGAGCGTCGCGGCCATGATGCTCAGGTCGCGGCAGGTGACGAGGATCGAGCACTGCTGGAAGTAGAGGTCGAGCGCGCCCTCGGGGTCCTCCACCAGCACGTCGAAGTTGCGCAGCATGTGGCCGATCGCGCGGTTCCGGTGCCCGGTCTCCTTCTCCGAGAGGTAGACGTGCTCGTCGATCGTCAGGGCGCGGCCTGCGTAAAGGGAGAAGAGACCCAGCAGGCGCTCCCGCTTGTCGTCCTGAGAGTGTCCGGCGATCAGCGAGCTCGCGGCGATCGCCCCGGCGTTGATCATCGGGTTCAGCGGCCGCCCGGTCGCCGGGTCGAGGCTGATCGAGTTGAAGGCGTCGCCGGTGGGCTCGACGCCGATCTTCCTCGCCACCGCGTCGAGGCCGTGGTCGGCGAGTGCGAGGCCGTAGACGAAGGGCTTCGAGATCGACTGGATGGTGAACGGCATCTCGGCGTCGCCGACCTGGTAGACGTTGCCGTCGGTCGTCGCGATGCAGATCCCGAACCAGCGCGGGTCGGCCTTCGAGAGCGGCGGGATGTAGCTCGCCACCTCGCCGTCGTGCAGCGAAGCGAGCCTGCGGTGCAGCTCCTCGAGGTAGACCTGGACCGGAGAGCCGGGCGTGGCGGGTAGGCTCGAGGCGCTGCTCATGCCGCGGCGGGCAGAGCAAGTGCCGCGCCGTTCGGCAGCGCGCGATTCTCCAGTATGATTGACGATCGCCCGCGCGCGCGCTGCCTTCATGATGAGCACGACGGCATCACGCTGCCCACGAATGCGGCACGATCTGCACGACGCGGGGCACATTCGTTCTCCTTCTGTCACTCATCGCATCGACGAATTCCACATCCCGAGCCGACACCCGACGCGCGCCAGCGTCGTGAAAAAGATCTCGCGTTCGTCAAGCAATGGCGGTAGAGTTGGCTGCTCGCCCGGTCGCCTTTCCCGGAGGACTCCACGCCATGTCCGAAGCCGCCCGCACCACGCGCCTGCTCCTCACCCTCGTCGCGACGATCGCGGTGACGCTCGCGTGCGCGCCGCGCGCGGCGCACGCCGCGTGCAACCTGATCCCCGGCACGGCGAAGACCTTCGACTCGATCCTCGGCGCGACCAACCGTCCGTTCGCCGCCCCGGGCGAGCCGCTCGAGATCCGCCTCCGTCCCTGCGACACCGGCTCCACCGGCTTCCTGCCGACGGGCGACGAGCACGTGGTGACGATGGTGTTCAAGGCGCCGGGCGGCACGAACCGCGTCGTCGCGCTGGCGAACGACTGCCTCGGCGTCGACACCGCCGCGTGCGACGCGATGCCGGGCGTCGCCTCCGCGGTCTGCCACACCACGCCAGGCCTCACGACCTTCGACGACGTGGACCTGGGCGACCGCCGGCTGCGCTTCCCGTTCCCGTCCACCGATGCGGAGTTCCCGCCGTCCGGCGACACGCGCTCGCTGACGGGTCCGACCGTGATCGCGGTGACGCCGAAGACCGATCCCCTGCCCTGCCAGCTCGCGACCCAGACGTGCAGCGCGCAGAGCGGGCTCCTCGCCTGCGTCGACGAGCTGTACGTCAACGACGGCGCCTGCGGCACGACCAAGCGCAACGAGGTCTTCCCCGACTTCACCGCGCTGCCGACGCCGAACGTCTTCTCGAGCGCGTGCTTCAAGGACGCGCCGCCGTGCACCGCGACCGCGAGCGAGGTGCGTGCCGCGGTCGACGGCGACGGCAACCTGCTCCTGCCGATGGCCTGGCAGGGCGTCCTGACGCGCGACCAGGGTCTGCCGGTGCCGCGCCTCATCCGCACGCGCCTCAAGTCGCCGCTGCCGCTCACCATCCCCGACCAGGTCTTCCTCGACTCCTACTCGCCCGAGGGCGGCGAGCTGCCGCCGATCCTCGAGCCGCAGCTCGACCCGAGCGTCGCGGATCCCGACATCGTCACCGTGTTCGGCTCGGTGGACGCTCCCTACACGACGATCCGCGTCGCCCGCCGGCACGGCAGCTGCGTCGGCGGCGACCGCGCCGGGCTCCGCTGCACGCGCGACCGCGACTGCAAGGGCGGCGCGTGCGCCGACTCGTGCGTCGAGCATCCGTCGATTCTCTGCCCGAACGGCAACGAGTGCCCGAACGGCGCCTGCGGCGCGCTGTTCGACATGTCGGCGCTGGTCGCGGCCGGCGGACCGCTCTTCGTGCCGCGGCCGATCCCGATGTTCTGCCAGCTGCCGCCGCACCAGACCTGCACCGGCAACCCGGCGATCTGCACCGGGATCGGCAACGCGTGCGTCGGCTACGCGATGGAGGCGCAGAGCCCGGTGCCGCTCGACGGCCTGACGGCGAGCGAGACGACGCGGACCTACGCGTTCCGCGAGTCGATCGACGGCGTCGACCGCAACGGCGACGGCGACACCAACGACACCGTCGTGACCCTGCGCGACCGCGCGAGCGGCGTCGCGCAGGCGCTCGGCGCACCCGGCGTCTGCGGCGGCCTCGACGCGGACGCCGAGGGCCGCTCGGTGCAGCGCGTCTCGCGCCCGCCGTTCCGCTATCCGGCGCTCGCCGTCGAGGACGACGTCGTCGCGTTTCTCGAGGGCGAGGACGGCCAGCTCCAGTGCGACGCGAACGGCGACGGCGACACCGTCGACGGCATCGTGCGCGTGTTCCGGCGCGGCGACGGCGAGACGCCCGTCGCTCCGCGCGCGGTCGACGGTGCGTCGAAGATCGACGGCGCGCCCGTCGCGGTGTCGGCGGGGCGCGTGTTCGTGCGCACGCCGGAGGCGTCGAACGCGGCGCGCGGCATCGTGCGCGGCAGTCTCGGCGACGGCTTCGTGCAGGCGAACTTCGGCGCCAACGAGGGCGTGCTGTCCGACGACGGCCGCTACTTCGCGTTCGCTAGCCAGTCGGCCGACCTGATCACCCCGGGCGAGGACGTGAACGGCTTCTACGACATCTTCCGCCACGACCTCGTGACCGGCGAGACGATCCGCGTCAACGTCCCGTCCGGCGGTGTGGGCGAATCGGACGCGCAGGACTTCTTCGCGACGCCGGTCATCTCCGGGGACGGTCGCTACGTCGCGTTCACCAGCCCGGCGACCAATCTGCTCGGGCCCGGCGGCGACACCAACGGCGGCCGCGACGCGTTCGTACACGACTGCGTGACACGGGTCACCGAGCGGGTGAACGTCGCCTTCGGCGGCGGCGAGCCGTCGCCGGTGTCCGATCCCGACGTCGCGATCTCGGCCGACGGCCGCTTCGTCGTGTTCGACAGCACGGCGAGCGATCTGCTGCCGCCGGGCGTGGACACCAACGGCACGTCCGACGTCTTCGTGCGCGACCGCCTGCTCGGCATCACCGAGCGCGTCAGCGTGAGCAGCGGCGGCGTGCAGGGCAACGGAACGTCCGGCTCGCAGGTCGGCAACAAGGTCAACATCTCGGGCGACGGCAACGTCGTGCTGTTCGAGAGCGCCTCGAGCAACATCTATCCGGGCATCTTCGCGATGACCACCTTCTGGCACGACCGGACGACCGGGCGTACCGAGCCGATCGCCTTCGCGCACCCCGACTTCGGCGGCAGCTTCGTCGTCGGTGACCTGATGCAGGCCGGGATCAGCCACGACGGCCGCCTCATCGCGTTCGGCTACGGCGGCGCGATCCTGCCGTCGGGCACCGACACCAACGGCGTCGACGACGTCTTCGTGCGCGACCGCCTGACCGGCGCCGTCGAGCGCGTGTCGATCGCGAGCGACGGCAGCGAGGGGACGGGCGGCAACGTCTTCGTGCCCTCCAACCACAGCCTGTCGGCGGACGGGCGCTACGTCGCCTTCATGAGCGACATGACGAACCTCGCCGCGGGCGCGGGGCCGGGGTACCAGCTCTACCGTCACGACCGGGTCACCGGGACGACCGAGCTGCTGAGCACGGCGCTCGACGGCTCGCCTCTCGACGCGACCACCGCCGGCTTCCCGAGCATCTCGGCGGACGGCCGCACGGTCGCGTTCTCGACCCCCGCGTCGAACCTCCTCGGCCCGGGCGTCGACACCAACTTCGCCGACGACACCTACGTCGTGCGCACCGATCCGACCGATCCGCTCGGCGTCGACGCGCAGCTCTTCCCCGACGGCGTGCTCGACGACACCGTCCTCGAGTCGATCGACGCCGTGACCGGCGCGATCACCACGCTGTGCCCCGCGGACGAGGTGTCGGTCGCGGCGGGCAATGCCGCCTACCTTCGGCCGGAGTCGAGCACGGGTACGCCGTCGTGCCCCGGCGGGTCGCTGAACGGTGACGGCGACCTGACGGACCTCGTCGTGCAGCTCGCGCCGGCGGGCGGGCCGTCGCAGAACCTCGGGCTCGCGGCGAGCGCGGTGAAGCTGTCACCGACGATCGTCGTCGCCCTCGCCTCCGAGGCCGGGGAGAACGCGACCGACCTGAACGGCGACGGCGACGCGACCGACGCCGTGCTGCACGTACGCGGGCTCGGCGCGGGTGCGTGGACCAACGTCGGCCGCGCGACCGATGCGTTCGCCGTGTCCGGCTCGCGCGTCGCGTTCCTGGTCCCCGAGGCGGCGCAGAAGGCGTCCGACCTGAACGGCGACAAGGACGCGCTCGATCGCGTTCTGCACGTGTACGGCCACGGCGAGTTCCCGCTGAAGAACCTCAAGGTCGCGGCGGAGGAGCTGGTGCTCGGCGCGCAGAGCGGTACCACGTGCGGCACGCGGCAGATCGTCGCGTTCCGCACCGGCGAGGCCGCGCAGGGCGACGGGCCGCTCAACGGCGACGGCGACACCAGCGACGGCGTGCTGCACGTCTACGACTTCCCGAGCAAGACGCTGATCAACGTCGGCCAGGCGGTGATCCCCTGCCGGCTCGAGATCTGCGATCCGACGACCCCGTACCGGGTCGACGGCGGCACGGTGAAGTTCTTGACGCTCGAGAGCGAGCAGGCGCAGGACCTCGACGGCAACGGCGTGGTCGGCGACCTCGTGCTGCAGAGCTTCGACGTCTGCACGCGCGTGACCAGCGTCGTCGGCACCGTCGATCCCGCGACGCCGAGCGACCCGCTCGCCGTTCCGCAGGAGAGCACGGTGTTCACGGCGCCGGGCGGTCGCTGCAGCATCGTGCCGGCGGTCGCGTGCGATCCTCTGGCCGACGCGTGTCCCGAGGGCAGCTTCTGCAGCCCGGCGACGCTCGCCTGCACGCTGAGCCATCCGGGTGCGTGCGCCGACGCGGGCGACTGCCCGACGGGCTCGACGTGCGAGGAGCAGCCCGTCGTGGTCGCGAAGGGCGTCGCCGACGTCGACTCCGACGGCATCCCCGACGACTCCGACAACTGCCCCGGCGAGCCCAACCCGCTGCAGGAGGACGTCGATCGCGACGGCGCCGGCGACGCCTGCGACGCGTCGTCGCACGGCTGCCCGCACGAGCCGCTCGTCGGCTGCAAGGCTCCCGTCACGGACGGCAAGTCGACGCTCGACGTGAAGGACGGCGTCAATGACAAGAGCGACCTGCTGGCGTGGAAGTGGCTCGCGGGCGACGCGACGACGCTCGCCGACCTCGGCAACCCGCTCGCCGGCGGCAACGTGCGCATCTGTCTCTATGACGGTGCGTCGGCGACCTTCGCGGGCGGCGTGATCGCGCCCGCGGGCGGCAACTGCGCGGGCAAGCCGTGCTGGAAGTCGCTCGGCGCGCGCGGCTTCAAGTACAAGGACAAGGTCCTCACGCCGACCGGCGTCGACGCGATCACGATCAACACCGGGGCTGCGGGCAAGGCGAAGATCGTCGCGAAGGGCCTGCCGCTCGACCCACCCGCGTTGCCGTTCACCGGTCCGGTGCTCGTGCAGCTCTCGATCGACGGCGGCGCGTGCTTCGCGGCGGAGTACCAGGCGGGCGGCTTCACCAAGAACCAGCCCGGGCTCTTCAAGGCGAAGGGCGGCGCCCCCGTTCCCTGAGGGCGCGCGCACCGGGCGCCGGCGTCACGCGAGCTGCGGGCAGCAGGCTCGCGTGGCGCCGGCGCTTCCTTCGACGGCTTCGTCGGGGCGAAGCCGTTCCTCGACGCCCTCTGGCTCGATGTGGCGGCTGTGCGTACGTCGCGGCACGGCTTCGACGCGCGCGGAGACCTCATGGTCACGGTCGCCGACATCGAGGCATCGATGCGGGCGACCGAGCGTTGACTCAGCCCGCGGGATCGTCCGGCGCGCAGCCGCTCGAGCGACCGGTCACGAGCCGTCCGCCGAGCGCGGCGAGCGCACCGATCGCCGTGCCGGTGACGAGGTTCCACAGCATGCACGGCGCGCCGCAGCCCGGCGTCGCGAGCGACACCAGGGTCAGCGGCAGCATGACGAGAAAGCCGACCAGCGGGCCGCGCAGGAACCACGCGCGCGGCCAGTGCGTGAGCCCGACGAAGAAGCCGATCAGCGAGCGCGCGACGTACCAGCCCCAGACCGCGATGCTCCCGTCGATGTAGAGCAGGTCGAACTTCGCGGCGATCGGTCCGTGCAGGAAGCTCGGGATCCAGGCGACGGCGAGCCCGACGAGCGTGCAGACGACGAGGTAGCGGACCGATGTGTCCGTGGGCTTCGCCCACCACGAGCGGATCAAGGACCGCTCCGTGCCTTCATCAGCCGTTCCGGATCCGCTGCGGGGGAGCGTCTCCACGATCGACCTGCCCAGCCCCGCGCGCCGCCGCTCAGCGCGCGCGCACCCAGCGCGGCAGGGCGACGTCGTCGATCTGCGCGAACACGACCTCGACCGGCTCGCCGATCGCGATCGTCGCCGGGTCGATCGCGTTGATCGGACCGTCCGCCGACGCGACGAGATTGCCGACCAGGCGGATCGACGGATCCTCCTCCAGCTCGACGACGATCACCGGGTACGGCGCGAACTCGGCGTACGCCGGCAGCAGCGGCGGGTGCGCGACGACGTACGACCACACCTTGCCGCGCCCCGAGGCCTTGGTCCACGTGACGCCGATCGAGCGGCACGCGGGACACATCGGGCGCGGCGGCATGCGCAGCCGGCCGCAGTCGGCGCAGGTCTGGATCAGCAGCTCGCCGCGCGCGGTGCCGTCCCAGAACGGACGCGCCGCCGGGTCTTCCAGGCCGGGCAGGACGAAGCCGGAGGTCGCCATCGCTAGTTCCTGAGCACGAGCGCGCTCGTCGGCACGCCCTCGCCGCTGGTGACGAGGCAGCTCGTCGCGTTCTCGACCTGCGAGGTCGAGGTGCCGCGCATCTGCCGCACGCCCTCGACGATCAGGTTGAAGCCGTGCACGTAGGCCTCCGACATGCCGCCTCCCGCGGTGTTGGTCGGCAGGCGGCCGTCGGGCCACTCGAGCGCGCCGTTCTCGGTGAAGGCCGCACCCTCGCCGCGCTTGCAGAAGCCGTAGCCCTCGAGCGACAGCGGGATCAGCGGGCTGAACGCGTCGTAGATCTGCGCGACCGAGATGTCCGCGGGCTTGATGTCGCTGTTCCCCCAGAGACGCCCGGTGCAGGCGTGCGAGGGACCCGCGAGCGGGTCGTCGCAGAAGTAGTTGGTCATGGTCTGGTGCTGCGGCGGGATCCCCTGCGCGTACGAGTGGATGTAGACCGGCTTCTGCTTGAGGTCCTTCGCGCGCTCGGCGGAGACGATCACCACCGCGAGCGCGCCGTCGGTCTCGAGGCAGTTGTCGTAGAGGCAGAGCGGCTCCGACACCCAGCGCGCGTTCATGTACATCTCGCGCGTCAGCGGCTTCTCGTACATGGTCGCGAGCGGGTTCCGGTTCGCATGCTTGCGGAACGCGATCGCGACGTTGGCCAGGTGGTCGCGCGTCGCGCCGTACTCGTGCATGTAGCGGCGCGCGAGCATCGCCACCTCGTCGACCGGCCGAAGAAGACCCCACGGCCGGCTCCACTGCCACGGCGTGTCGATGCGGCTGCTGGTCTGCGCCCACGGGCGGCTGCCCTTGTCGGCGCGCTTTCTCGCCCGCCACGCGACCGCGACGTCGCACTGCCCGCTCGCCACCGCGAGGGCCGCGTGGCCGGTCGTGCCGCAGCCGGCGCCACCGCCGTAGCCGACCTGGCCGAAGAAGGTGATGTCGCCCATGCCGAGGTTGCGCGCGACCTCGACCTCGCGCCCGTCCTCCATCGAGAAGGCGACCAGCCCGTCGACCTCCTTCGGAGCGATGCCGGCGTCGTCGAGCGCCATCGAGATCGCCTGGCAGGCGAGCGACAGCTCGCTGTCCTCGAGCCCCTTGCCGAACTTCGTCTGCGCGATGCCGGCGATCGCGGTGCGGTCCTTGATGGTGTTCGCCATGATGACGGCGTCCGACCTAGCAGCCGCGGCCGGCGCAGCTCAAGCGGATCGACGGCATCAGCGCACGCGCAGGACGAGCTTGCCGAGCGCGCGGCGCGCGTCCATCTCGGCGAGCGCCTTGCCGGCGTCGGCGAGCGGGTACGTCGCACCGATCGGCGGGTCGAGCCGTCCGGCCTCGAGGTGCGGCAGGAGCCGCGCCCACTCCTTCTGCAGCAGGTCGGGATCGCGCATCATGAAAGCGCCGAGCCCGACGCCGACCACGTCCACGTTGTTCAGGAGCAGCCGGTTCACCTTGACGGTCGGGATCTCGCCGCCCGTAAACCCGACCACCAGCAGCCGGCCCTCGGTCGCGAGGCTGCGCAGCGAGTCGGTGAAGCGGTCGCCGCCGACCGGGTCGAGCACGACGTCGACGCCGCGGCCACCGGTGAGCGACTTGACGGCGGCGAGGAAGCCGTCGGCGAGGATCACCTCGTCGGCGCCGGCGCGCTGCGCGATCTCGCGCTTGCCCTCGGTGGACACCACGGCGATCACCCGCGCCCCGAGCGCCTTCGCGACCTGCACCGCCGCCGTGCCGACGCCGCCGGCGGCGCCGTGCACCAGCACCGTCTCGCCGGCGCGCAGCCGGCCGCGGCGCACGAGCCCGAAGCTCACCGTCAGATAGTTCATCGGCAGCGCCGCGCCGGCCTCGAACGAGACCCGCTCCGGCAGCGGGAAAACGGCCTGCGGGTGGACGGCCGCGAGCTCCTGGAAGCCGCCGATCCCCGGGAAGCCCGCGACCCTGCTGCCGACCGCGTGCTCAGCGCCCTGCGGCGCGACGCGCACGATGCCGGCGACCTCGGAGCCGGGCACGAACGGCAGGCCCGGCTTCATCTGGTAGAGGCCGCGCGTCATCAGGAGGTCGGGGAACGCGACGCCGGCCGCGTGCACCTCGATCAGGTACTGCCCGGCGCCCGCCTGCGTCTCCGGGATGTCCACCACCTCGACCGAGTCCGGGCCTTCCAGCTTCGTGATCTGCACCGCGCGCATCGACGTCCTCCCTGCGGAAGCCACCAGGGCTCCGCGCTGAAGGACGGAGCGTACGGGGTCGGGGGGCGCTCGCTCAAGTCCGACACCCGGACCGGCCGCGTGCACCGCACGGTGCACGCGGCGACCGAGTGCTTGGCTAGCGAGTCAGCAGGCCCGACTCGAACGAGCTCGCCGACGGCGCCGGTGAGTTCACCGAGGTGGTCCGCCGAACGCCGACGCCGCGCACCTGGATGACCGTGTTCGAGTTCAGCACCTCGGCACCGAAGGCGGTGTTGACCGTGGTGCGGAGCTTGACCTTGCCGTTCTGGACGACGCCGCAGCCGTTGCCGGGCGTCCCGATCGGGAAGTCCGTCAAGGTCTGCATCGTGCAGCCGTCGGGGTCGCCGCTCGCGCAGCCGACGGTGCTGACGACGAGCGTCGCCGAGACGCACAGCGTCTCGCCCTCGCAGCCCGGAGCGAGCTTGACGAGCCGTCCGCGGATCGCGACGTCCTGCGGCTCGCCCTCCTCGGCCGGCAGCACGAGCGCGCTGCCGGTCCCCTTGCCCTCCGGCCCGAAGGTGCAGCCGGTGTCGACGGGGACCGCGGGATGGCAGGCCGGGAGCTGGATCGCACCGGTCGTCGTGTCGTTGGCGCTCGTGCAGGGCGCGAACGCCTGCACGAAGGTCGCCATGTAGTGCCTGGACTTCTTCGGCCCGGGCAGGTCCGCGCCTGCATCCGCGCTTCGGAGAACGATCACCCCCGCGACGACGGCGAGGACCAGGACGAGCTTCCGACGACCTCCAGCCATTCCACCACCTCCTCAGCTTCGAGCCGAGCACGAGGCACTACCGGGCGCGAGCGGCGCTGTCAAAACTTTTGCGTGGCACCGGAGCGTCGCGGCACGATCCCGACCCAGCGCCGCACGGCGCGGGTCGCCGCGGCGCAGAGATCAAGCCCTGGACCGTGCGGGTAGTGGCAGCTCGTAAAGCACCCACTACCACCGTGCCGCGGCCGGAGAGGACGAGCCCGCGTCGCGAAGCCAGGTGGTGATCACGCCGCAGGCGAGATCGAGATTTCCCATCTGGCAATGGCTCGCCGCCTGCTCCGCTGCGGTGAACATCCGCACCTGCACCGAGCGCGCCGACGTCAGGGCTTCGGCCTGACGTCGCGTCAGCACGGGAGGCTGGAAGCGGTCCTGCTCGCCGCAGCAGAGCAGCACGTCCTGCGCGACGCGCGCGCTGCCGAGGTGCTCGGCGTTCATGCCGAGGAACCACTGGACCGCGTCCATCGGCTCCCGCCCGTCGACCAGGTAGAGCGCGTGGTCCACCACGTGACGCAGCATGGGAAAGATCCGCGTGCGCACGTCGACGCTGAAGTTGGTGAACCTCCGGAGGCGAAACATCCGCCGGGCCACCGCGCGCACGGGCCCCGGGAGCTGCTGCAGCCAGTCGTACACCGGCGGCCAGCTCACGACGCGGTCGATCCGGGGCTCGCGTCCTGCGGCACGCAGCGCCCAGTAGCCGCCCATCGAGATCCCGACGATCGCGGCCCGCTCGATCGCGAAGTGATCGAGCACCGCGGCGACGGGCTTCTCCCAGTCGTGATCGAAGGTGAGCCCGCCCAGAGCTCGTGCGCCGCCCTGCCCGGGCCCCTCGTAGGCGATCACGTCGAAGCCGCTCGCCGCGATGCGCTCCCAGATCGCGAGGAACTCCTCGATCAGCGAGTCGAACCCACCGTGCAGCAGCACCGTGCCGCGCGCCGTGCCGCCGGCGGCACGGAGACGGTAGGCAGGAAGGGCCGCACGCGCGTACGGGATCTCCTCACGCACGACGCCGCGATCGTCGAACGCGCGATCGAACAGGTCGCGATAGCGCCGGTAGGTCGCGACCCCGGCACCGTCCCGCTTGGGCGTGAAGAACTCCGCGACGCGCAGGTAGCTCGTCGCGTTGCGGAGCCTGCCAGCGGACTCGGCTCGCTCCGCCAGAGCGGTGAACACCGGCACGCAGTCGCCGAGCGAGCGGACGGCCTTCGCGGCGTCGCGGAGCTCGTCGCGCTCGGCGAACCCGAGGGCGTGCGCGCGGTTGAGCTGGTAGCTCACGAACGCGTTGCGGTGGAAGGACTCGAAGCCCACCGGGAGCGGCGTGACCTCGGGATCCGCCATGGTCGCGGAGAGTACCGGTTTCGACCACGGAGGTGAATCCGACGGCCCGCGGCAACTTCGCTCGTGCGGCAGGCCGCACTGTCGCGAGCTGCGGTACCTCGACGGCACTTGCTTCACGGTGCTCGAGACAGAATAACGATCGGCCGGATGTCGCTGCGCTACGCGATCCTCACCCTGCTCTTCCACCAGGATCTGAGCGGCTACCAGCTGCTCGACTACTTCGACGGCTCGGTCGGATTCGTGTGGCACGCGACGCACCCACAGATCTACCGCGAGCTCGCCGCCATGGACCGGGACGAGCTGGTGAAGCCCAGCCTGGTCCATCAGTCCGGGCGCCCCGACAAGAAGGTCTACGCGATCACGCCGCACGGGCGCGAGTCGCTCCTCGACTGGGTGGCGGCGCCAGCCTTCGAGCGCCAGCTGAAGGACGAGGCGCTGCTGCGAGCGTTCTCCTACGCGCTCATCGACCGCGACCTCGCGGTCGCGCGCCTCGCCGAGCTGCGGACGCTGCACGAGCAGCGGCTCGAGCGCTACCGCGCGGTCGAGTCGCTGCTCCGCGCCGGCGACGAGCACCCGTTCCGCACCGGCGCCCTGCTCACGCTCGCCGCGGCGGAAGCGTTCGAGAAGAGCTATGTGGCGTGGTGCGCACGCGCACCCGGCCTCCTCGAGCAGACGTCGCCGCGCGCGTCTCGCGCGCGTGGCGAGGCACGCCGTACCACGAGCCAGACGCGCCGAGCTCGGCGCCGCGAGCGCCGGTAGTAGCCCGCCCGGCGATCGGAAGCGTCGGTCGCGCCCATGCGCGATGGCCTGGCGCCGGCCATCGCCCTACCGTGCTCAGCGCCGCGAGCGCGCGTACGCGTGCTCGGCAATCGGACGCGCCTCCGGCGGCAGCGCCGCGATCGCAGCACCGTAGTCGTCGCGCGGCTCGACGAAGTACCGGTCCGGGTCGGCCGCGACGAGCGACGGCATCCACGCCGTGTGCAGCGTGAACGGCAGGTTCAGCGACGGATGGCCGAGACGGCACACCGGGCCGCGGCCGAGGTCGCGGCCGTCGAAGATCCACACCTCGTCGCCGCTCGAGCGCCCGCCCGCCTGGTCGGACATGACCGTCGTGACGACGTAGCCCTCGCGCGGCCCGCTGCGTCCGCGCGAGGGCGCGAACTGCGGCGAGAGCCCGAAGTAGCCGCTCGGGAAGGCGTAGCCGTCGGCGATCGTGCCGCGGTCGGCGTCGAAGCGGAACAGGGCGCCGGGCACCATCGTCTGCGGCAGATCCTCGATCGCGAGGGTCCGGTGCGGGTAGTCGAGGAAGGCGTTCACCACGCGACTCACGAGATTCGCCGGCGAGAAGCCGCTCGACACCCAGTACAGGCTCTCGTGGCGGTCGCGCGTGAACTCACCGGTGGTCGTCGCGTAGAGCGACGGGCCGAAGGTGAACGCCTCGTCGGCGACCGCTACCGCATCGCGGACGGCGCCGGACACCGCGTCGATCTCGTAGCGTCCCATGCGGCCGACGTCGGTCGCCGAGAGGATCTTCTGCGCGTCGCGCGGATCGATCCGCTGCTGCGTGCGGTACAGCGTGTCCGCGTTGGTCATCCAGCCCGACGACGCGGCGCCGCAGCCGTGTCCCGCGTGCAGGACGATGCGCCCGCCGGCGTCGTCGTAGTCGACCTGGAAGTGCGCCGCCTCGCGCGGGATGACGACGTGCACGGCGCGCGCGCCGCCGGAGCGTCCCAGCTCGGCCTTGGGCACGAGATAGTAGTCGACGTCGGAGCGCGCGCGCCCGGGCGACAGCGGATCGAGAGAGTTGACGAAGGACGTGTCGCAGAGGACCAGATGCTCGCGCGTGATGCCGAGCTGGTGCATCGACTGGCGGATCGCGACCGGCGAGCCGTCGGGCAGAACGACCGGGTTCGTGACCACGGCGCCGTCGTTCTCCCAGGTCATGACGCTGACGAAGGCCTTGCCGCCGAACGCCGTGCCGCCGTACGCGACGCCGTAGTAGCGGCGCTCGTGCGGGTCGAACTGCGGGTGTGCGCTGGTGAAGTGGCCTGGAAACAGCGGGTCGTCGCCGAAGATGTCGAGGCCGATCGGCCAGTCGCGGTTGAAGCCGATCGGCGTCACGATCTCGAGCGACACCGGGTCGACGAGGTGCGGGCGTCCGGCGTCGAAGGTCGCGAGCAGGCGCTCCTCCATCGGCAGGAGCGCGGTGTTGACGAAGTTGCGCACGCCGAAGCCGCCGAAGCGCGCGATCCCGGCGTTGTCGAACTCGTAAGGCGTCCCGACGGCGGCCTCGTCCACGTAGTAGTCGTCGGTACGGAGGATGCGGTTCTTCGCCGCGACGCCGGCCGGGTCGAGGTCGAAGCGGTAGAGCATGCCGAGGCCGTTGAACGGCGAGCTGATGTCCTCCGGATAGGGCAGCGAGCAGACCACGAACGCGTGCCCCTGCAGGTCGTTCGGCAGGCGCCCGGCGAGCACCTCGAGCAGCAGGTCGTTCTCGGCGTGCCCCGCGTCGGTGAGCGAGTCGGGCCAGCGGTCGGCGGCCACCGGCTGTGGCGCGACCCCGCCCTGGCGCGCGTCGCCGCACGCGAGCAGGGAGAGGCTGCTGCCGGCCGCGGCGGTCGCGGGCAGGGCCGCGGCGGCCGCGCGCAGAAAGCGACGTCGGCTCAGCAGCCGGCGATCGAGCTCGGAAACGCGGTGCGACATCTCTTCTCCCTCCGGTGCGGTCTCGGCGGCGGTGCCGATCAGCCGCGGGCGCGGGCGAGCGCGGTCTCGCCGATCGCGCGTGCGCCCGCCGGCAGCGCGGCGATCGCCGCGCCGTAGTCCTCGTTCGGGTCGACCCAGTAGGAGCGACCGGGGCTCGTGAGCGTCGGCAGCCACGCGGTGTGGATCGTGAACGGCAGGTCGAGCGCCGGGTGTCCGAGGCGCGCGACCGGCCCGCGCGCGAGGTCGCGGCCGTCGAAGATCCAGAACTCGTCGCCGCTCGACCCGCCGCTACGCTGGTCGGAGAGCACGCTCGCGACCACCCAGCCCTCGCCGTCGCCGCTGCGGCCGCGCGCCGGCGCGAGCTGCGGCGACAAGCATAGATATCCGGCCGGCAGCACGTAGGCGTCCGCGACGCGCATGCGCTCGAAGTCGAAGCGCAGCAGCGCCGAAGGCACGGGGTCGCGCGGCATGTCGGCGAGCGGGATGGTGCGGTTCGGGTAGTCCGCGAAGGCATCCACCACGCGGCGGACCAGCAGGTCGGGCGCAAAGCCGGTCGTCGCCCAGAACTGCGTGCGGTGGCGTGACACGTGGAAGTCGCCGGTGCCGGTCGAGTACAGGCCGAGCCCGTGCGTCAGCGGGTCGTCGGCGACGGCGACCCCGTCGGCGATCGTGCCCGAGCGCACGTCGAGGACGTAGCGTCCGAAGAGCCCGATGTCGGCGGCCGAGATGCCCTTCCGGCGGTGATTCGGCGACACCCGCGCGCCCGTTCCCCAGACCACGTCGTCGAGGCCGATCCAGCTCGTGCTCTGCGCGGAGGTGTGGCTCACGTGCAGGGTGATCCGGTCGCCGTCGTCGTCGTGGTCGACCAGGAAGTGGATCGCCTCGCGCGGGATGCGAAAGTGGATCGCACGTGCGCTCGCGCCGCCGAGGTCGGCCTTGCGCACGACCCAGAAGTCGGCCGGCTGCGGCGCCGTCGCGGGATCGAGCGGGTCGAGCGAGCTCACGAACGAGGTGTCGTTCAGCACCACGTGCGCACGCGTGACCGCGATCTGGTGCATGCCGTTGCGGACGCCGAGCGGGCTTCCGTCCGGCGCCAGGATCTGCACGCGGCGCAGCTCGCCGGCGCCGTCCCAGAGTGCGAGCTCGACGAAGGAGTCCGAGCCGAAGCCGGACGCGCCGTAGTTCGGGCAGTACAGCAAGCCGTCGGTCGGGTCGTACACCGGGTGCGCCGAGGTGAAGACCGCGGGAAAGAGCTGGCTCGACAGCAGGCCCGGGCGCCACTCGCGCTGCAGCCCGACCGGCGTCACCGCCTCCAGCGTGACGGGATCGACGATCCACGGTCGGCCGGCGTCGTACGTGGCGAGCAGGCGGTCTGCCATCGGCAGCAGCGCGGTGTTGGCGTAGTTACGCACGCCGAGCCCGCCGAAGCGCGTGATGCCGTAGTTGCGGAACGCCCACTCCGTCCCCTCGGCTGCCTGGTCGACGAACCAGTCGTCGGTGCGCAGGATGCGCGAGCGCAGCGCGACGCCGTCGGGCGCGAGGTCGAGACGGAACAGCATCGCGGGCCCGTTCAGGATGCTCGAGTCGTCGTCGAACGGCAGCGCGGTCTGCAGGAAGTGGTGCCCCTGGAGATCGGCGGGCAGGCGTCCGGCGAGCAGCGTGAGCGGCAGGTCGAGCTCGACGCTGCCGGTCGTCGCCCAGGAGTCGGGCACCCACGCGCCACCAGCGGCGGCTGGCGGAGCGACGCTCCCCGACCGCGCGTCGCCGCAGCCGAGCGTGCCGAGTCCGCTCCACAGCGCGGCTGCGGCGGGTGCCGTCGCCGCCGCGCGCGCGAGGAAATCGCGTCGCTTCATCGTGCGTCTCATGGGCGGGTCTCCGTGCTCAGAACTGGTAGGTGAAGCGCAGCTGGGTCTCGGAGCGGCCGCGATTGAAGCCCGCGAGGCCCCACGGCTCGTACACCGGGGTCTCCGTCGTGTTGACGAAGTACCGCTGCGCGACGTTCACGATGAGCTCGTTGGTCACGTAGTAATCGAGGCTCCAGAACACGAGCATGTTGAAGGAGTTCAGCGGGTCGAGGATGTAGGAGAGCTGCGGGACGACGGTGCCGCCGCCGTAGAACGTGGTCGCGCTGAGCGAGAAGAGTAGCTCCCAGTCGCGCACGGTGTCGATCGGCTTTCCGCTGGGCCGCAGCGGCGCCAGCGCGGGGCCGCTCGGTCCGACGAAGCCCTTCTGCACGCCCGGGATGAAGCGCTCGTTGTCGATCAGGTGGTGCCAGAACATCTGCCCGAGCAGCAGCCACGTGGCGGTGCGGTTCAGCGGGCGGATCCAGGTCGGGCGGTCGAAGCCGATCATGCCCTTCCACATGTCGCGCTTCGAGACCCCGAACAGGGACGTCGGCAGCACGGGAGACGGCTTGTCCGCGTTCGCGAAGGGGATCCCGAAGTCGTAGATCGTCTCGGTCTTGAAGACCGCGTCGGTCCAGGTGTCGTCGAAGTAGTTGGCCGAGAACCCCACGGTGTGGACGTACGGCGCGATGTACTCGGCGGGCAGCATGCCGGCGGCGATCGCCGCCGAGGCGGAGGTCGGGTCGGGGTCGGCGCGGAAGATCGCGGCGGCCGAGCCGTCGTCGCCCGCCCAGCGCTGGTAGAAGTAGTTGAGCGTCATCTGCGCGCCGCCGACGAAGCCGCCGACGCGCACCCCGACCTGGCTGTTCTCGCCGGGGTTGCGGGAATAATCTCCTTGACGGAACGTGACGCTCCGCTGCGGTCCGTTGGGAAAGATGCCGGCGGTCGGGTCGCGGAACGGGATCGACCACGGCGAGTCCGGCGAGTACTGGCGCTTCGCCGGGATCCAGTCGCCGGGGTTCCAGAAGCCCTCGACGAAGGTCTCGGTGACCGGACCGAGGTTCGGCAGATCGTAGATCGCGCGCGCCATCCAGTACGGGACGCGGAGCTGGTCCCAGCCGTGCTGCGCTTCCGTCTCCCAGATCAGGTGCCAGGTGAGGTCGAGCGAGTTCACCCGGTCGAGCATGCGGAAGAAGTCGGTCTCGCCCCAGACGATCTGCTGCTTGCCGAGGCGCAGGTGCAGCGGAATCGCGGCGAAGTTCAGGTCGACGTAGGCCTCGCGGAGGTCGTTCGAGTACTTGAGCGCGTCGCGGGTCGAGCGCGGCAGCTCCGAGATCTTGCCGCCGTCGGGCTTTCCCTCGTTGGTCCAGAGGTTGCCGCCCGGCGCCCAGTCGAACACGCTGTCGTAGACGCCGCGATACAGCAGGTAGAGCGACGAGCTCTGGAGCCAAGGCACCGCGTGGCGCTCCATCAGGCTGCCGTTCTCGACCCAGTCGTAGTCGAGCGCGAGACGGAGCGTGTTGCGCTGCTGGACGAACTGAAACTGACCGACGTCGCGCGTGCGGATCAGGTTCTGCGCCGACAGATCACCCGACAGCTCCGCCGGACCGAGACGGATCGTCGCCAGTGCGTCCGCGCGGAGCGCCAGCAGCGCCACGACGGCGAGCAGGGCGCGCGACAGCATGGCTCAGCGCCCCGCGGCCATGAGCGCGGTCACCGTGAAGGTGCGCTCGTCGTTGCCGTACTTGCCGCCCATGTTGAAGTACCAGCCGGGCTCCTCGCGAAACTGGGTTCCCGGGATCGCCGAGCGTGACGCGTGCAGCAGCTGCAGATCGACCATGGCGAAGCCGTAAATGAACGGCATCTCGTACGGATACTCGAGCGCCGCATCGGGATTCGGCTTCCGCGCGACGCGGATGCTCTGCACCATCGTCTTCCAGAGCTCGCCCTTGGGGTCGTAGACGTCGGAGTACAGCGGCAGGAACGTCTCCTTGTCGACGTAGATGACGCGCTTCGAGTACGCGTAGCCCGGGAGCTTCGAGCTCCCCTCGACGACGTAGACCGGACGCATCTCCCACGCGTCGCAGAAGGTCGCGCCGCCGTCGCGGGTGCACGGCTTCGGCGGGATGCTCTCGCCGTGCATCGAGCCGAGCATCTGCTTCTCGCCGAGCAGGCGCCACGTGAACCACGAGACGTCGCCGGAGTAGACGTTGTAGCTGTCGAGGTCGATGTCCTGGCCGAACAGCGCGTCCGAGCGCTGCGAGCTCGACAGGCGGCGCACACGCCGCAGGGCCGGCATGTAGAGCCAGGTGTCGTCCTGCTTCGACGGGTCGAGGTAGCGGAAGCTCAGCAGGCCCGTGCCCTTCAAGTCGAAGGGCTCGAGGAACGGGTACTGCGCCATCTTCTGGAAGACGCCGTCGGGGTTGTCCGGGATGGTCGGCTTCGGCTCGATCTCGAGCCGACCCGCGTAGCGCAGCAGCCTGAGCCAGTCGATCACGAAGTGACGCTCGACGTCGAAGCGCGCCTGCTCTCCGGGCTTCGACAGCGTGCCGCTCGCGGACTCGATCAGGTGCAGGCCGAGGTCGTCGGTGAGGTTCGGCGTCCGGTTGACGTTGTACATCACCTTCGTGCCGGCCTGCGGATCCGACGGGTCGATGCGCGGGAACGGCAGGCCCGCGACCCAGCCGGTGAGGACGCCGTCGGCGTCGAGCGACGCCTGCTCGGCGTACTGCTCGGTCGCGGCCTTGACGCTCGGACGCAGCTCCACCGGCCGGTACGGAACGATGCGCAGCTCCATGCCGCGCCGCACCAGGATCTCGACGCCCGGCGAGACCAGGCCTTGCACGCGGTCGGCCTGCTCGGGGCCGATCACCTCGCCGGGCGAGACCTGCGCGTGCGCGCCCGCCACGAGCAGCGCGACGACCACGACCGACACGGCGAGACGCGCGATCCCGAGCGGCCCCGACTGAAGTTCATCGTGCACGCGCGCTGCCTAGTGCAACTTTGCACATAGGTCAACGCGAAAACGCCCGCGACGTCTGCGACGCCGCGGCGCGCACGGGGTGTGACCTCCCGCGCAGGTTCACCACGACGGTAGGCGTGATCGAACCGGGCATCGAGCGTCCCGCGACGCAACCGCTCTCCGCGCCCCGGGACCGCGCGCCGTCAAGTAGATGTGTAGATGTGGCCGTCGCGGCAGGCCCGATCTCACGCGGCGAGGAACGACCGGCGGCGGGCACGATCGGTATGGCACCTGGTCGCGGGTCGCGAGCGTTGACTCATGTAGATGAGTCATCTAGCCTCTCGTGCGTGAGCAAGAGGATGCAGGTGCTGTTCGAGGAGGTGGAGTTCCGTCGCATCCAGGCCGCAGCAAAGGCCCGCGGCCTCAGTGTCGCGGAATGGGTGCGGCAGCACCTGCGCCTGGCGGCTCGCTCCACCCCGCTCGGCAGCACGCAGAAGAAGCTCGACGTCGTACGGGCCGCCGCTCAGCATTCGTTTCCCTCGGGTGACATCGATCAGATGCTCGAGGAGATCGAGCGCGGGTACGGGCGCGCCGATTGATCCTCGTCGACTCGAACGTGCCGATGTACCTGATCGGTACCGACCACCCACACAAGGTGGACGCCCGACGGCACCTCGAGCATCTGATCGCCGCCGGCGAGCGTCTCGTGACCGACGCCGAGGTGCTGCAGGAGATCCTGCACCGATACGTGGCCATCGCGCGGCGCGATGCCATCCAGCCCGCCATCGACGCCCTGCTGGGCGTGGTCGACGAAGTCCTACCGATCGAACTGCGCGACGTTCTGGCCGCTCGGGACGTCCTTTTCGGGAACCCAGGACTCTCTGCTCGCGACGCGCTGCACGTCGCCTTGATGCGACGCCATCGGATCGATCGGATTCTCTCCTTCGATCGCGGCTTCGACCTCATCCCGGGGATCTCCCGCATCGGTTGATCGGTGACGCGCCCGCGCGGTTCATTCCGACGGCGTGGCCGTTCCACCGGGAAGGCCTGTCGCGCGCGCGACAGCACGCTCGCGTCGAGCACGATCTCGTTACAGCTCGAGGGAAGTCGTCGACCCAGCGTCGGGCCTGCGCGTGCGAGCCTCCGCGGAATCCCTCTGCCACCGCCCGGCGCCGGGTACGATCCGGGGTAGTGTCGTGAAGTTGGTGGAAAAGTGAAGAAGGCGTCATCATCCGGCGCAGTTGAGACCAATCAGCTGCGCCCGCTTGGCGGCGGGTGCCGGAGGATGACGCCGTGGCGAGGGATAGCAGGAAG